>CZCB01000223.1_pt1 | contig 64284 bp, 73 predicted proteins | sample 591991 | NCBI WGS metagenome assembly CZCB01 (sample SAMEA3556809, study PRJEB10932) | anaerobic digester metagenome
ATCGCAATTAGCTCTAATTAGACATCTAATTTAGTGTTAAAACATAGTTATTTGACTAGTTTCGGGCAAATCGTCTAATGCTCCATTTTCTTTTAATATATCTATTACTGCCTTAGAAACTTTTGCTCTGTTTTTAAGATCCTCAATCGATATAAAAGGATTTTCTTTTCTCGCCAATACAATATTATTTGCAGCATTAATGCCTATTCCTTGAAGGGCATTTAAAGGAGGTAAAATCTTATTGCCATTAACAAGTTTAAACATTGTTGCATCTGATCTGTATAGATCTACAGGTAAAACATTAATTCCCCTACATAGCATTTCTAAAGAAACTTCTAAAACTGTTATTAATCCTCTTTCCTTTGCAGAAAGATTATTTCCTTTAATTTCTAAATTTTTTATTTTATTACGAACTGCATCCTCTCCCCTTAGTATAGTAACAATATCAAAATCATCAGCTTTTACTGTAAAGTAAGTTGCATAAAAAGCCTCTGGATAATGTACCTTAAAATAAGCTATTCTAAAAGCCATAAGTACATAAGCTGCAGCATGAGCTTTGGGGAACATATATTTTATTTTTTTACATGAATCTATAAACCAATTGGGAATATTATATTTTACCATTTTATCTTCCAATTCTTCAGTTAGTCCTTTACCTTTTCTTACTCTTTCCATTATTTTAAAAGCATCAGTAGATTCCAATCCCTTATGCATCAAATATATCATTATATCATCTCTTGTACATATCACTTCTGAAAGTTCAGCAACACCATTTTTTATCAAAAGTTGAGCATTGTTTAGCCACACATCTGTTCCATGAGATAAACCACTTATTCTAATTAATTCAGAAAAAGTAGTTGGTCTCGTATCAATAAGCATCTGTCGTACAAACTTTGTGCCAAATTCAGGGATACCATATGTTCCTACCTCACTTCCTATTTCTTCCGGTGTTAATCCTAGTGATTTAGTGCTTGAAAATATGGCCATCGTATCCGCATCGTCTAATGGAATATTTGTTGCATCTACACCTGTTATATCTTCTAACATTTTTATTATAGTAGGGTCATCATGGCCTAATATATCTAACTTTACTAACGTATTACTTATTGAATGATAGTCAAAATGGGTTGTTATAACTCCAGAGTCTTTAGAATCGGCAGGATGTTGAATTGGAGTAAATTTATGGATATTATTGCCTTTCGGTACTACCATTACACCACCGGGATGTTGTCCGGTTGTTCTTTTCACTCCAGAACATCCTGTAACTAATCGTTTTATTTCAGCACTATTCGCATAAGCGTCTTTTTCATCAAGATATTTTTTTACAAATCCAAAAGCAGTTTTCTCAGCTATTGTACCTATGGTACCAGCTCTAAATACTTGTCCCTTACCAAATAGTTTTTCCGTATATTTGTGTGCTTCTATTTGGTATTCACCTGAAAAGTTAAGATCTATATCAGGAACTTTATCACCTTTAAAACCAAGAAATACCTCAAAGGGAATATCAAATCCATCTTTTTTATAAATTTCACCACATTTAGGACATTTCCTGTCGGGTAAATCAACTCCACAAGCATATTTAGTAATATCAATATCAAAGTCTGAATGTTTACAGTTAGGACATATATAATGAGGTGGCAAAGGATTTACCTCTGTTATATCTGTCATAGTTGCTACAAAAGATGAACCGACTGATCCCCGTGAACCTACAAGATATCCATCATCTAAAGATTTTTTAACCAATTTGTGGGCAATTAAATATAATACAGCATAACCATTATCAATTATAGAATTTAGTTCATTTTCTAATCGCTTTGATACAATTTGTGGAAGCTTATCCCCATATATGAGTTTAGCTTTTTGGATTGCCATATCTTTAATTTCTTTATCGGCACCAGGTATATCTGGTGGATATAGCCCATCTGGAAAAGGTTTTATCTCATCTATCATATCTGCAATTAGATTAGTATTATGTATAACTACTTCTCTACATTTTTTTTCACCTAAATAGGCAAATTCTTCTAACATTTCTTCAGTTGTCTTTAAATATAATGGAGCTTGATTGTCAGCATCACTAAATCCTTGTCCATACATTAAAATGCGCCTAAAATATTCATCGTGAGGGTCGAGAAAATGCACATCTCCAGTAGCAACAACTGGTTTATTAAATTTTTCCCCTAATTGTACTATTTTTCGGTTTATATTTTTTAGTTCTTCTTCATTTTTTATATGACCTTCTCGTATATGAAATTCATTGTTTGCTATTGGCTGAATCTCTAAATAATCATAAAACTTGACTATTTCATCAATGACAGTCTCACTTTCCTCATGTAATATTGCTTTAAAAAGTTCACCTGCTTCACATGCACTACCCACTATAATGCCCTTTCTGTATTTTGTAAGTAAACTTTTTGGTATCCTTGGCTTTCTATAAAAATAATCTATATGAGATTTCGATATAAGTCGATACAGATTTTCTAGACCTTCTTGATTTTGAGCAAGCAATATTACATGATTATTTGGTAATTTGTTTAAGTCTACATTAGCTGAAATCTTAGTATTTATTTCATTTAAAGAGGCAATTCCCATATCTTCCATTATATCTATTGATTTTAGCAATATTTCTCCCGTTGCTTTTGCATCATCTAAAGCCCTATGATGATTATCCAAGTTTATCCCTAAATATTCTGCTACTACATTTAATTTGTGACTTTTTAATTCTTTAAATAAAGCCCTAGAGAGATCTAATGTATCAAGTATTGGATTTTTTATTTTCATATTTAACTTTTTGGCATTGTGTTTTATAAAACTTAAGTCAAAAGAAGCATTATGGGCAACAAGTACTCCATCTTCTATAAATTCTTTAAATTCTATTAATACTTCGTCTATTGCAGGAGATTCAGCTACCATTTCATCTGTTATTCCAGTTAATTCAGTAATCTTTTCAGGGATATGAATACCTGGATTTACAAAAGATTTAAAGCTGTCAATTATTTGTTTATTTTTTATTTTTACAGCACCAATTTCTGTAATTTTATCTTTTTTTACATTTAAACCTGTGGTTTCTATATCAAGAACTATAAATGTTTGATCAAGTCCTCGTTCATTGCCATTTATCACTATAGGATTACAATCATTTATAAGATATCCTTCTACTCCATATAATATTTTTATATTATTCTTTTTACCTGCTTCATAGGCCTCTGGAAATGCTTGCACTACCCCATGATCGGTGATGGCAATGGCACGATGCCCCCACTGGGCAGCTCTCTCCACAAGTAATTTTGTAGACGTTATACCATCCATTGAACTCATATGGGTATGAAGATGAAGTTCAACTCGCTTTTCTTTTGACGTATCCATTCTGCATTTTTTTGTTGTTTCCACGATACTATCTATCATTATTACTAATTCTCGTTGATAAGTATCGAAAATACATTCACCTTTAACTTTTACACTATTACCTATTTGAAGTTTTTTAAATAAATATTCAGAGCGTTCTTTACTGCTAAATAGTTTTGCAATAATAGAATTTGTATAATCTGTTATATACAGAATAAATATGTATTTCCCACTTTTAGTTTCTCGTATATCTAAATCAAAAATAACACCTTCGATTACAATTGTTCCACTTTCTTCGTCTATACTAGATATATCTATAGGCGTGTCTGTAAAATTTCTTCCAAAGATCACGTTATTAGATATATTTGAATCTTTTTGAACTTGAGATAGGGTTTTTGTCATATTTTTTGTATATTTCTGAACCATTTTATTTATTTCATTTTCTCGTTCCATTAGAAAATCTTTACAAAAATTTTTGTTTTTCTTACCCACAAAATTTATTTCCACAGGTATATCTATCTCAAGTATCTTTTTTAAATTTTTGTTTATATACGTGTCAATATTTTTCATTTTAAAAAATTCATATCCAATGTAATCTTCTATGTAAATATAAATCTTGCCATTATCAAAATTGCTTTTACACTTAGCTAACCATGGAATGCATGAAGGTATATTTTTTTGCAGTATAGCTACCATATCATTCCAAATCAAGTTATAATTTTCTGTAAAAAAAGATTCATCTAATGGGTATGTAATTTTTATTTCTATTTTATTAACAACACGAATCTGCTTTTTTATATGGTTTTCTATACGTTTCAATAATAAGTACTTTATGTATAAATTACTACTAAAATGTAGGACCCATTTTTTATCTTTCTTATATACGATAGCCCTATTGAATGTCATATTATCAAATAATTCTTTTAGATCATCATCGAATAATTCCTGTAATAAAATTTTGTCATTTATTGCATTTATCATATATTTTGAAATACACTCCCTTATATATTTGATTATAAATCAAATGATTTTAAGAGGTTATCTAAAAAACTAGTTTCTATTAAATTCTTTAGCAATTTCCCAATACATCTTAAATCTAGCCATTAACCCTTTGCTTATACCCATTTTTTCTTCTTTCATTACATGGCTGACATTGTCTAATGGTACTTTGAGAATTCTAAGTTGCTTTTCACTAGCCTTCTTTGTAAGCATAAGTTCTATACCAAAGCCATCAGGCCAGTTATTTCCCTTTACATCATCTAGTATAGATTTTTTAATAGCTCTTTGCCCTGTTAAAAAAGGTGTTATCTTTTGTGCAAGATCAGTAGTGCTTCGACCGCCATGGAATACTCCCAAAGTCATGTCAACTATATCTAATTGTATAGGAATAATAAGATTCTCAACATGATAAGATTTAATACCTTTTAAATCAGCATCTAAAAAGAGAATAATAGGAGAATGGGCATTATAAAGTCCAACTTTCATGGCAAATCCTTTACCACAATTGCGTTCAAGTTCAATTACATCTACTTTAAAAGCCCTTGCAATACCTGCAGTGTTATCGGTAGAACCATCGCTAATTACAATTATTTCCTTGATTACATCTACAGAACATACTGCAGATAGTACTTCTCCTATATATTGTTCTTCATTGTAAGCTGGGATAATTGCGGTAACGTTCATTTTTATCGATCAACTCCTGAATGCTTGATAAAAGGAGTTCAACAGCCCTTTCCTTAGGGTATGTTCCAACTATTTCTCCCTTTTTAAATAACGCTACCTTTCCCCTTCCCCCTGCTATGCCCAAATCAGCATCTTTAGCTTCTCCTGGTCCATTTACAACACAACCCATTATCGCTACTTTTAATGGATAATCTATATGCCTCGTCTTTTCTCTAACCTCTTTAACTATAGATAAAAGATCAAGATCACATCTGCCGCAAGTAGGACAAGAAATTATTTCTATTCCTTCTTGTTTTAAACCTAATGTTTTTAATATAGCAATCCCAACTTCCACTTCCTTTAGTGGAGAATCAGTAAGGGACACTCTTAGTGTGTCTCCAATTCCCTCAGTAAGCAAATATCCTATACCTATTGCAGATTTTATGGTTCCTTCAAATAATGTTCCAGCCTCAGTAATTCCAATGTGTAGTGGATAATCTACACGCTTCGCTATATATTTATAGGCTTCAATAGTCTTTAAAACATCTGACGATTTTAAAGAAATTACTATTTCCTCATATCCAAGACTTTCTAGTATTCTTACATGTTCTAAAGCACTTTCTCCAAGAGCCTTTGGTGTGTTTCCATATTTTTGAAAAATGTCTTTTTTAATAGAGCCACTATTTACTCCAATACGAATGGGTATATTCCTTTCTTTCGCCGCATCTACTACTTTTTGTACGTTTTGTGTAGAACCAATATTACCAGGATTTATACGTAGCTTATCGATCCCTGCTTTAATAGATTTTATTGCCAACCTATAATCAAAATGAATATCAGCAACTAGTGGAATACTAGTATATTTTTTTATTACTCTTATGGTTTCAATGCATTTTTCATCATATATGGCCAATCTGACAATATCACAACCTGCCTGTTCTAATTCTATTACTTGTTTTATCGTACTTTCTATATCTTTAGTATCAGTATTTGTCATAGATTGTATGGATATAGGATTGTTCCCACCTATTTTGACTCTACCTACATTTACGACCTTAGTATTTCTCCTCTCCATGGTTAACCTCCTATTTTATCCGGCAATATCCTTAAATGTTACCACTATCATAAGTAGAAGTAACAAAACAAATCCTATTAAATTAATAAGTCCTTCTTTTTCTCTATCTATAGGTTTACCCCTCACACCTTCAATTATTAACAATAATAGTCTTCCACCATCTAATGCTGGAAATGGTACCAAGTTTATTATACCAAGATTTAAACTAATTATTATAGCTAGATTTATTAATTGTTCGGCTCCTGCTTGAGCTGCCTTACCAATTTCACCAACTATACCTACAGGCCCAACAATATCTTCTATTCCTTCATGCTTAAATATTAAATTTCCTAGAAATTTTAGCATTATAACAGACATCTTTCCTATATTCGAAATTGCCATTACTATTGAACGTCCAATACCCAGTTTTTTTAGTTCATAGCCAAATTTGATACCAATTAAATATAAGTTGGTATCTTCATCATATTGAGGAATTACCGTAAAAGTTTTATGTTCCTCGTTTCTTATTACTTCTATGGTTGTTGGTTTTGAACCATTTTTATTTAGTACTTCTCTTATGGTTTCAACTGCATCCTCTACATCTATATTAGATAAATCTATATTGTCAATTGCCACAATTATATCATCTTTTTGAATGCCAGCAATATGAGCAGGACTATCTTCTATAATCTCTGCTATAGTAGGTGATGGTATATATATACCATGTGTGGAAAACAGTATCGATAGTAATATTATGGCAAAAACAAAATTCATGAGTGCACCAGACACTACAACCAAACATCTTTTCCAAACTGCTACATTGTTAAATGCTCTAGGATCGTTAGAATTATCATCTTCACCTAAGAATTTCACGTAACCGCCTATTGGTAAAGCCCTTAAAGAATACACAGTATCTTTTCCCTCATATTTTAATAGCCGAGGTCCCATGCCAATTGAAAACTCTTCTGCGTATATTCCAACCATTTTTCCCGTCATAAAATGTCCAAATTCATGTACCATAATTATTACACTTAAAACGATTAAGGCTATAATGATATTCACTTTTTATACACCATCCTTTTGTTTTATCTTAGCATTTCTTTCAAAGTTCTATCAATATCTAAAATGTTTTGGATTGAAGGATTATAGATAATATCATTTAGATGGTAATTCATAACCTTCTCTATTAGTTTAGGGATATCAGTAAACCCTATACTACCTGCAAGAAATTTTTGAACAGCAATTTCATTTGCTGCATTTAGAGCAGTTGGCATTGTTCCTCCTATTTGGGCAGCTTCATAGGCTAGTCTTAAACATGGAAAACGTTCAAAATCTGGTTGTTCAAACGTTAATGTACCCACATCATAAAGATTTAATTTAATACCAGTAGGCATACGTTTGGGGTAGCTAAGGGCATATAATATAGGTATACGCATGTCTGGCATAGCCATATTAGCAAGGAAAGAACCATCTATAAATTCCACCATTGAATGTATGATACTTTGTGGATGAATCACTACTTTTATTTTATCTAAATCAACGTTAAATAACCACATTGCCTCTATAACTTCTAAACCTTTATTCATAAGTGTTGAGCTATCAATCGTTACTTTATCTCCCATATCCCAATTAGGATGTTGAAGTGCCTCATTAGCAGTGACTTTTTTAAGCTCTAAAATATCATGATCTTTAAAAGGACCACCAGATGCTGTTAAATATATATTTTCTATTTCACGCTTATCAGTACAGCCCTGTAGACATTGAAAAACTGCTGAATGCTCACTGTCTACAGGCAATATATTAGCACCTGTTTTTTGGGCCATAGAGGTTACAAGCTCTCCTCCTGCTACAACAGACTCTTTATTAGCAAGTGCCACATCAATGCCTTGTGATAAAGCATAATATGTGATTTCAAGTGCAGCAATACCTACAATAGCTATTAATATAATATCTACATCTAATGAACTTATCATCTCTTTTAGTCCTTCGGTACCTGAGTATACTTTTATATTATGTTTATATTGATTAAAAAAATTTTTATAACTATCTTTATCAGTTATAGTTATGCATTCTGGTTTAAATTTCATTATTTGCTCATTGAGCAATGCTATATTAGAATGAGCTGATAATGCTTTAACTTGAAAACAACTAAATTTTGAGATAATATCTAAGGCTTGAGTCCCTATAGAACCAGTTGAGCCTAATATCGCTATCTTTTTGCTCATATTACACCTCTCAAATAAGAAATAAAAAATAATATGTAAATATAATTGGCAATGAAAACAATATACTATCAAATCGGTCCATAATGCCACCATGTCCTGGAAGAATCTTACCAAAATCTTTTACGTTACAAAATCTTTTAATACAAGAAGCTGTCAAGTCTCCTAGTTGACCAAATATACCAGCTAATAGACCTATAATAATATAATGGATTAAGGCAAGATCTAAACTAAAATAATTATTATAAAGCAAACCAATTATAAAACCTGTAATAGTACTTCCTATTAACCCACCAATACTACCTTCTACCGTCTTTTTAGGACTAATATTTGGATTAAGTTTAATATTGCCAAACTTTGAACCAATAAAATATGCAAAAGTATCGCTGGCCCAAGTTGTTAAAAAAGTAAATATAACGAAGTAATTACCATATATTCCACAATTACTTTTAAGAAATATTAAACATAAAGATATTATTCCTGGATATACAAAACTTAGTATTGTTAAAGCTGAATCTAAAGGAGATATTTTTTGATTAAATACTGGCATTGAAAGACTGGTTATAGTTGCCAATATTATAGTCAAAATTCCACCAATAGCTTTTCCATTTCTTAAAAAAAAATAAAATATTAGTACAAAAATATATCCAATGGGTGTAACAGGATGATAGCCACATCTATGTAGAGCATTATAAATTTCATGCATACCAATAAATGCAAAAAATAACACAGATAAATTATAAAACCAACCACCAAAATATATCATTAACACAATGTATAACACAATAAATATTGCAGTTATGATTCGATCTTTTAACATATTGCTGACCATCCTTCCATAAAGTTTATTTAATTCCACCAAATCTTCGTTGTCTTCCTTGGTAATCTAATATTGCACGTAATAAATCTTTTTGATTGAAATCTGGCCAAAGTAAATTGGACTTACTAAACCATAGTTCAGTATAAGCTATCTGATATAGTAAAAAATTACTTATTCTATACTCGCCACTTGTACGAATGAGTAAATCAGGATCTGGCATGTCCGCTGTATAAAGATATTCAGCAAATACGCTCTCATTTATATCATCCATATTCAAAATACCTAATTGAATGTCCTTAATTATACGTTTGGTAGCCCTTACTATATCTTTTCTCCCACCATAGTTTAAGGCAATATTGAGTTTCAAACCAGTATTACTATAAGTCTTATCAAGAGCATAATTGATTTCTTTTTGTACATGGTCAGGAAATGCATCTATATCACCCAATACATTGAGTTTAATATTGTTATCGTACAAATAATCTAATTTTTTTTGTAAATATTCTACTAATAAATCCATAAGAGCTGTTATTTCTTCGTCTGGTCTGTTCCAATTTTCAGTAGAAAACGCAAACAATGTTAAATATTGGATACCTATTTTTGCACTTATTTCGACAATATCTGTTATTGCTTCACTACCATACCTATGTCCTATTTCACGAGGTAATCCTCTTTTTTGTGCCCATCTACCATTTCCATCCATAATTATAGCTATATGCTGTGGTAAAGGCCTTTTTTTTACTTTTTTAATAAGTCTCTTTGTGGAATTTTTACATTTAAAAACATCCTTTAAGCTCATTAGTTTTAAAAAACCTCTTTCCCTAATTTAGAATTATACATATTATATCTTTTTTCATAGATATTAGCCAATAAAATTTAGAAATTTATCTATATCTTGATTATTAAAAATCAATTAAATATCTAGGTTCATTATATTGAACTAATATTACGCAATTTTGCAGTTTATTTATTTTTACAACTGACTAGGGATGAGTAATATTACTCATCCCTAGTCAGTTGTAAAAGATGATTTAGCTTGTTGGCAAAATATCAATAATATATTGAAGAAATTTTCAATCTACTGAAGATTTTTTAAAATAAGACACCGTCAATTCTATAATATTATCACCAATGTGTTTTTGTCTTATAACTCTTTTATCCCAGTCTATACTGTTATATTCACAGAGATGATAAGGAGCAGTATATATTTTAATATAAAGTACAATATTGGGATTATGTTTATGTAGTATATCTATCGCTTCATTTAATAAATAGCCTACTATTTCTATCATATCAAATTATAACTCCATGATTTCCTTTTCTTTTTCTTGTATAATTTCATCAATTTTAGTTGTATATTCATCTGTCAATTCCTGAACTTTTTTTTCTGCAGTTTTTAATTCATCCTCTGTCAATTCTGAGTCTTTTTCCATTTGCCTAAACTTATCATTGGTATCTCTTCGAATAGCCCTTATGGCAATCTTAGCTTCTTCACCCATTTTTTTGATCATTTTAACTAATTCTCTTCTACGTTCTTCGGTAAGTTCAGGAAAAACTAATCTAACTACTTTTCCATCATTAGTTGGATTAATACCAATATCAGATTTTTGTATTGCCTTTTCAATTTCTGGTAACAAATTGGCATCCCATGGAGAAATTACCAGAAGTCTTGGTTCAGGAACACTGATATTAGCAAGTTGATTTATAGGTGTCATAGCACCATAGTAATCAACGAGTATCCTTTCTAATAACTTGGGATTTGCACGACCTGCTCGTATACCTGCTAAATCATCTTTTAGCACTTTTATAGTTTTATCCATACGCTTAGAGGCATCTTTTAAATATTGATTTATCATTTTTCAACCTCCCCGTCTATTGTTGTACCAATTTTTTTACCCATTACAGCAGTTTTTATATTATTTTTATTATCAAGACCGAATACTATTATCGGTATATTGTTATCCATACATAAAGATATAGCAGTTGTGTCCATTACATTTAGTCCTCTATTGAGAACTTCAATATACGTTATGTGTTCAAACATTTTTGCATTGGGATTTTCTTTTGGGTCATCATCATATACACCATCAATATTTTTAGCCAACAATATGACCTCTGCATCAATTTCTGCTGCACGTAGTGATGCAGTCGTATCTGTAGAGAAAAACGGATTACCTGTTCCACATGCAAATATTACTACACGACCTTTTTCTAGATGTCTAACCGCTTTTCTTCTTATATAGGGTTCTGCTATTTGGCGCATTTCAATAGCTGTTTGAACTCTGGTTGGTACATTTTTACTTTCTAATGCATCTTGCAAAGCTAGAGCATTTATAACTGTAGCTAACATTCCCATATAATCTGCTGTACTTCTGTCCATCCCTATACCATCTCTGCCGCGCCATATGTTGCCACCACCTACTATTATGGCTATTTCAACTCCTAAGTTATAGACTTCTATAATTTGATCAGAGATCATATCTAGTACATCGTTATCAATTCCAAAGCCTTTTTTACCTGCTAAAGCTTCTCCACTTAGTTTTAACACTATGCGTTTGTATACGGGATTTTCTGGCTCCATACACATAACCTCTCCTTATAATTATAGTTTCTACAGAACTTTTGAATATCCTTCTTTTTTAAAAAAGAGAACACATTGTGTTCCCTTTTTTATTTTATTTGTTCCATAACTTCTTCTGCAAAGTTATCTTCCCTTTTTTGTAGTCCTTCGCCTCTCTCATATCGAACAAATCTACGTATATTTATATTTTCACCGATGGTCGAAATTTTTTCATTGACAAGATCCTGTATTGTCTTATCTGGATCTTTAACAAAAGGTTGTTCTAATAGGCAATTTTCTTCAAAAAACTTATTTAATCTACCGTCGACTATCTTATCAACAATTTTTTCTGGTTTACCTTCATTTAATGCCTGCGTCCTTAGTATTTCTTTTTCTTTATTAATTATTTCCTCAGGAACTTCTTCACGAGATAAATATTTGGGATTCATAGCAGCTATATGCATTGCAATATCTCTAACAAAATCTTTGAACTCATCTGTTTTAGCCACAAAATCAGTTTCACAATTGACTTCAACTAGAACTCCTATTCTCCCATCTGGATGTATATAAGAGTCAACTAACCCTTCAGCAGCTATACGACTAGCCTTCTTTGCTGCAGCTGCTAAACCTTTTTCACGAAGTATTTCAGTTGCCTTTTCAATGTCACCATTTGCTTCTTCTAATGCCCTTTTACAGTCCATCATGCCAGCACCTGTGGCTTCCCTCAATTCTTTTACCATTGAAGCAGTGATCATTTCCATTCCTCCTTATTAAGTTTTCTTAATGCTATATAAGATATTTGTTATTCGAAATCAACTTCACAAAACAAAAGGAAAGAATGGGGATGTGTCCCCCTCTTTCCCCTTTACTAACTATTTTTCTATGCTATCTGCAGCCGGTTCTAGATTGTCTTCACCATTTTCTTTGCTTTCTATTTCTTCTACTTCTTCTTTTTCTTTGTTTTCTATATCTTCTGCATTAAACTGTTCGCCTTGCTTGCCTTCGAGAACAGCATCTGCTATTTTGGATGTAATTAGCTTAATAGCACGAATAGCATCATCATTACCTGGAATTACATAATCAATCTCATCAGGATCACAATTAGTATCTACTATTGCAATTATGGGTATCCCTAGTATTCTTGCTTCAGAGACAGCTATACGCTCTTTTCTAGGATCAACTACATATATTGCACTTGGTAATCCAGGCATATCTTTTATACCACCTAAGTTTCTTTCTAGTTTCTCCATTTCGGATCTAAGCTGAATAACCTCTTTTTTAGGCAATACATCGAATACCCCATCTTCTTCCATTTGGGTAAGTTCTTCTAATCTATCAATCCTCAGCTTAATAGTCTTATAATTTGTAAGCATTCCCCCAAGCCATCTTTGATTTACATAATACATTCCACATCGTTTTGCTTCATATTCTATAGATTCTTGAGCTTGCTTTTTTGTTCCTACAAATAAAATACTTTCACCTTGAGCAGAAAGGTCCCTTACAAAATTATATGCTTCTTCAATTTTTTCTACAGTCTTTTGAAGATCGATTATATATATGCCGTTTCTCTCTGTAAAAATATATGGAGCCATTTTGGGATTCCAACGGCGAGTTTGATGACCAAAATGAACACCAGCTTCTAAAAGTTGTTTCATAGTAACTATTGACATATATTCACCTCCTCAGTTAATCCTCCCCTCTAATCATCCTAATATGTAACTCTTTATATAAAAGAGCACCAACACATTAGTCAATAGAGAGTGTGTATTTCCTTTAGTAGTATAGCACATGAGTATTTTAAAATCAACAAATATTTTGGGGGACATAATTTTCGTGTTGGTCCATTGTTTTTAAATATAACACTTTTCTAGTTTTTTTATGAGCTTTATAAAGTAGCTTGGCAACTCTCCTTCAAATTCCATATATTCCTCTGTAACGGGATGTATAAAACCTATTTTCTTTGCATGTAATACTTGTCCCTGGACTTTAAATCTCTGCTTCTTTGAACCATATACAGTATCTCCCACTATAGGGTGACCAATGTGTGTCATGTGTACTCTTATCTGATGTGTTCGACCCGTCTGAAGTTTTAGTTCTACCAATGTATATTTTTCACCAAATCTTTTCAATACTTTAAAATAAGTTATTGCCCGCCGACTAGATTGGGTATCTATAACCGTCATTTTCTTTCTATCCACAGGATGCCTACCTATGTGCGTATCTATCACACCTTTATCTTCATCTATATTACCCTCTACTATAGCCCAATATATACGGAGCATCTTTCTGTCTTTCAATTGCTTAGAAAGAGCTTTGTGAATCATATCTCTTTTAGCAATAACTAAAAGGCCAGAAGTATTCTTATCTAAACGGTGAACAATCCCTGGTCGTAATACTCCTCCTACATTAGATAGTCTGTCGAAGTGGTATAAAATAGCATTTACTAATGTGCCTGAATAAATATCCTGTGTAGGATGGACAAGCATTCCCTTTGGTTTATCTATTACTGCTAAATACTCATCTTCATACAATATGTCTATTGGAATATCTTCTTCAAGTATTTCTATCTTTTTCGGAGGTGGAATTGTTATATCTACAATATCATTAGATTTCAACTTGTAATGTGCCTTGAGTTTTTTACTGTTATTTACTAATACATATCCTCCTCTTATTAAATCTTGGATATAAGATCTAGTGAGTTTATTTAGTTTATCAGTTAAAAATACATCGAGCCTCATTCCTTCTTCTGTATCTTGTACAGTAAAAAACGTCCTCTTCACATCCACCCCCCTTTCTAACCACAGAATATTATTTAAATTCTTTTCCTTCTATAAATAATAGATAATAAGCCAATAGTATAGTACCAACTACAACAAAACAATCGGCCATATTAAATACTGGAAAATCTATAAATGTAATATGAAACATGTCTACAACATAGCCATTTTTTATTCTATCTATAAGATTTCCAATGGCTCCTCCCAATACTAAGCATAGGCTTATTCTGAATATAAAGGGCATATTATCCTCAGTATATAAGTAATATAATATTCCTATGCAGATTACGATAGTTAAAACTATGAATAACCACCTTTGATTTTGTAGTATTCCAAATGCGGCTCCACGATTTTCTACATATGTAAAACTAAATATATTTTTTATTACAGGTATACTTCCTTTGGGCTTTAAATATGTAGATGCCCAATATTTTATCAATTGATCAATTATTACCATAATAAATATTATAACTACTGCCAAACAAAACTCCCCCTTTTGCATTAATAAAAATTTCAACTGTTATTAAATGTTTTTCACCTAGTGACATTAGTAATTATAACATATATAAGAATATTATAATTACTAAAAAAGTTAATAAATTTGCATTTTTGGACTAACTATAAACTCCCTTAAGGGAGTTTATAGTTAGTCCTCTGGTAACTGAGCTTTGTATTGCTCATCTGTTATATCCTCTATGTCTTGCTTTTTATCCATCGTCTTATTATCATATAAATCATTATCATACCAATCTAATGTCAAATTTTCAGTTTTATTATATTGAGCAACATCTTGCCATACATCTTCTCCATCATATGATATATGATCTGTATCATCGAAATTTGTCCTTTCAAATGGTGGATAGAGAGATATTTCTTCATACTTTTCCTCCATCTCTAAAGATTGTCCTGTACTATCTTTACAATTTCAGTAATAAATTTGCCTATTATGGGAAGATTCTTATTAGCTAGCTTTGTAAGAAAATATATGGTAATAGCTCCTAAGATAGAAAAACCTATAGCCATTCCCAATCCTCTTGCTAGACCTGATATAAAATTAGTTATCAATACTCTTTTTGTATTGCCTAGATATTCAACATAGTCACCAAACTTCATCTTTTCAAGTGTATTTGCCAATTCCCTTATCTTTTTCACTTCTCTATCTGCTCTATCCACATTTGTCTCCTTTCTGTAATAGTATTAACTTTATAAGGAGAATAATACACAAAATAAAAGAAGATATACATCTAATATATGTATATCCCCCATATTTTAATCTTCTTCATTTAGATCTATCTTTTCAGCGTCTAACATTTCAAGTTGAGTAGTAAGTAATGTCTTAAATCTTCCTTTGAATATTTGCATTTGTCTCTTTATTTCCTCATATTCCTTTTTTAGCATTATAACTTCTCTATTTGCTTCTTCAATTATTCTATTTGCCCTATCTTCGGCTTGTTCTATAATTAAATCAGCTTTTTTTTGACCAGTTGCTATCACTTCATCTGCCGTTTGCTGAGCTGTTACTAAAGTTTCTTTGAGTGTGGCTTCCATAGTTTTGTAACTATCCATCTGTTCTTTTAAAGCAGTTAATGCATCTTTCATGTCTAAGTTTTCTTTATATAGTTTTTCGAATTCTTCCATAACTTCATCTAAAAATTCATCTACCTCATCTTCACTATATCCCCTTAAAACTCTTGAAAATTCTTTATTATATATATCTATCGGAGTGAGACCCATATTGTGACATCCTCCTCTAAATGTATCGTTCTATCTTTACCAATAATCTGTCTTTTTTAGTTCTCCTCATGACATCTTTATATCTTATTCTACCCATACCACGTATTGTTATCATATCTCCAGATTCTATGACATAAGATGGTTTAGTATGTACTTCCCAATTGACCATTACACGACCAGATTTTATTATGTTGACACTCTTAGTTCGAGATATACCAAAGCCGGCGCTAACTATACAATCAAGCCTTTTAGATGGTATAACTGCTTTTATAATTTTAATATCTGGACCTTTAACTTTTATTTCATCTGTGTTATGACATCTAACCTCCACCGAAGCCGAGCCAATCTTTATAAGATGTTTGACAATAAACTCTGAAATATTTTCCACGACAAATACATTAGCCACACTGCCGTCTATTATAATATCGCCAACTATATCCCTTTTTATTCCTAATCCTAAAATTGCACCTAACACATCACGATGTCCTATACTATAATATCTCTCATCCCAACTAATGGTTAAAACCTTTATAGGTGGTACATAATAATCTATGTCATACTCAATAAAAATTGAGTAAATGCAAAACAGACATCTCTCAGCGTACTTATGTCCTCCAAGTTTTAAATATCTAATACTATCGTAATTTATTAAAAAATTTTCAATATTTTTCTGTTCTACTAGATTAAAAAAATTTGTATATACAGGTATTAAACGCCTATCTGCTTTCATTATGTTATCTTCTATAGAAGCGTATAGATATTCTCTTTGCTTGTTATTCATAGCCAATATCAGCTAAAACATTACTAAATATTGCAATCGTTCTAATAACATAATAATGATTTGTAAAGCAATATAGGCGAATAATGGTGAAAAATCAACTGGAAAAGTAGGTGAACGGAACCCTTCTGTAAGCTTTCTAAATGGTGCAATAAAGGGTTCCACGATTCGACCTATAAAAATCCTTATTGGATGTTTAGGTGTCATAATCCAAGAAAGTAGGGCATTTATTACTATTAACCATGTAAATATATTTAAAAACCATATAACGCCTTGTAAGATAGATGCTAGAATTTGATCGCCCAAATTATTGCCTCCTTATTTTATATCCACTTCATCATTATCCAAAGTAAAAAAACTTTTTCCCCTCAATTCTTCCGGAATATCACCGCTTATATCTACATTGCTAGGGGCAAGTACAAATATTCCTCTTGATACTTTATGTATAGAACCATCTAATGCATATACAGCACCACTCATGAAATCCAAAACTCTCTGAGCAAGTTCTACATCAAGGGCCTCTAGATTTACAATTATTGGCTTTCTGCTTTTTAAATTATCTACAATTGTCTGTGTATCATCATATGAAAAAGGTTGATATACCATTACTTTTACATATGGATTTGAATGTATATTCACTACTTTACCCTTCTTTGTCTTTGTTTTTACCTTGGATTCAGGTTCTTCTCCAAAATAATAATCCTGTTCATATTCATCTTCTAACATATCATCTTCTAATACATTTTCCTCTAATCCAATAAAATTTAATATTTTATTAAACATAGTATTCGCCATTTGACCTCCTCCTTTATATTCTTTCTCCAAATAACGCCCTACCTATACGTATCATATTTGAACCTTCTTCTATTGCAATCTCAAAATCATTTGTCATACCCATGGAGAGATATTGCATATCCACATTTTTATACTGCTTTTTGTTGACGCTTTCGTATAGTTCTCTCAGCCTAGAAAAACAAGTACGTAATTTTTCTTCATTAGATGTATGTGGGGCAATTGTCATAAAGCCTTTTATCTTTATATTCTTTAAATTTGAAATTTGCTCAATAAATGGAAAAACTTCTTCTTCTAACACACCTCCTTTTGTAGGTTCTTTTGCTATATTTACCTGTACTAATACAGGTACTATCCTATCTATTTTCCTACCCCGCTTGTCCAATTCTTTTGCTAATGATAACCTATCAAGAGAGTGAATAAGAGCTACTTTATCCACTATATACTTTACTTTATTTGATTGCAGTCTGCCTATAAAATGCCAATTAACAGGTTGTTTTATAAGCCGATATTTTTCTCTTAATTCTTGTGCCCTATTTTCTCCAATATTGCGAACCCCTAAATTTATGGCTTCCAATATATTTTTTATATCTACATTTTTAGTCACGGCTACAATATGAATATCATCTACATTCCTTCCTGATCTGTTTGCCGCTTTGTTTACCCTATCTAACACAATATTAAGATTTTTTTCTATATCCATATTATAACTAGTCACCTCTATAAGTTCACGTACTATTTTAGCTTTATAATATCATCCTCTTTAAGAGGAGTAGTGTTTCTATCTATTATAACAAAATCTTCATCTTCTGACTCGGCAATTATATCAAAACTTATAAATTTCATATCCTCACTATTCATTTTTAGGACACCCGTTTTACCTTTTTTATCTACAAGTGCTTCCTTAGGTATTTTAAGCCCTGATACCGTCTTACTTAATTTTATATTAGTATTTCTTATATTGAGAAAATCTTCAATATCTTTATCAAATTCTATAATAATTAAAAATGTATTATTTCCTTGAACTAGTCTACTTACTTTACCTTCTAACATTTTATCTTCAAAGTCTAAAAAGTAAATTGATATCTTTTCTTCTTCTGTAAAGAAAATTTTAGGATAATCAACTTCACATACAATATACCATCGTTCTGGATTTATAAGTCTAAAAAAAGGGCTGTCAGCCTCTGCGTATTTTGCATCATTGTCATTATGGGAAAACTCCCAATTTATTAGATCTTTATAAGTCTTTATATTCATCTTTTCTAACGCAGCAAAATTTAAAACAAACTCTAATCCATCAATATAATAGCTTATAAGTCCTTCACTTGGAGCCGTAATATCAATTTTCCATTCTTTAAGCTGATTTGTCAATTGCTCTTCATACTCATAGAGTTTTTTAAGATATCCATCAGGAATAGTTTTTTTATCTATGAGCTTTTGTCGTTGTTCAAGTAAGTTTCTGAACTCTTTCTCACTTGTAGCAAGTTCCTCCAATACTCCATCTTTGACCTGGGTCTGAATCTTATATATAGATTCATCTATCCTAGATTGAATGCTCTCTATATCCTTATCTGTAATATTTTTGAGAAAATTCTCTTGTTGATAATTTATTATTTTCTCTTGGATATTATAGAGTTGATATACCTTTTCTTCTTGGTAGTTTGCTTTAAATATAGTAGCAATTAAATCATCTTTATAGACATATTCCTCTTCTTGCATATAGTAAACTACCCTACCATATTCTGGAGCTGTATAAACCTCTTCATCCCTTACTAAAATAGCATCTGAGCTATATTCTAAATTCATGCTACCTGATTCAAGAGTATAGGGAACAGGAGGCTTATTACAAGATTTAACTAGACAGACAATTAATATAATTACTAGAAATAAAAATATAAAAAAGCGTGGCTTTATTCGCCGTCTGCCAATTATAATCCCATTTGACATAAAATTCTCAGCCTACCTTTTATATAATAAATTCTATGGAAAGATTGAAAGTCCTTCTATGTATGCATAGTTATTTATTCCCTTTTAACTGATTTACTTACTTTAACTCGGCTACCATTATAAGAAAATTCCATATCATCACATAGGGCCATAATTATCTTAAGCCCTCTACCACCTTCCATATATGGAATACATTCCTCACATATTATTTTTTGATAATTAAAACCAATACCTTCATCCTGTATGTATATAGATACAGTATCACTATTTACCTCATAAATGGAAGCAGTAAGTGCTTTTTGTTCACACTTTTTATTACCATGCATAATACCATTTGCTATAAGTTCATTTAATATTAATCTAAATTCAAATTCTTCTTCCTCTTCTAATTCATTCCATCTATTTAAGCAATCCATCATATCGGATATAAGATGTTTCACTGTATTAGGATTGTAGCCAAAGATCTTTTTTTCAAATAGCAATCTCACAAAATCCTACCTCCCAGATAAAAATAAGAAACTACAAAGTAGAATTATTCTCTCTTAATATATTTAAACTAATAAATTTTATTTAAACATGTTGTTTTCTGTTAATCCTCCTTGTACCAATAGAACCTAAATTTATCTAGGATTCTTCTCTCCATTCGAGATATATACATCTGTGATACTCCTATATCTTCTGCAATCTCCCTCTGACTCTTACCATTATAAAACCTTTCATGGATTACTTTTTTTTCCGTATCGTCCAATTTATCCATCATTCGTTCTATAAAATCTCTGTTTTCTATTAGAGCATAATTTTTTTCTTCTTGTCCTATTATCGATAAGAGGTCTGTTTCATTATCGTCGTCTATATAAAAATCCAATGAGGCAGTATTCGCTGAATGCCTAGACTCCATAAGTTCAAGAACTTCTTCAGTTGTAATCTTTAGATATTCAGCAACTTCCTCAGGCTTTGGTGAGCGGCCAAGTTTATTTGTCAAATATTCGTTGGCTGCATCCATCTTTTTTATATACTCACTTTCCCTACGTGGAAGACGAATTATTCTACTTTTATCTCTAAAATAATTTTTAATTTCTCCCATTATAGTAGGCGTTGCATAACTAGAAAATTTATAACCTTTTTCTATATCATATCTTTCTAATGCTTTAATAAGAGCCAAGGAAGCAACTTGAAATAGATCATCATATTCTACTCCTCTATTTGCAAATTTCTTAGATAAAATTTCTGCAATATATAGATATCTTTCTACAAGTTCATTTCTAAGTTTTATATCTCTTGTCTTACAATACTCAGCTAATAAGGTTTCGTCGTCCATATCTTGATATTTTGTTGCAACACAGTCCTTCATAGGATATTAACCCCCACATTTTTTATACATAGAAATTCTTTTAATTACGTCTTCATCAGATTTTATGTCTACCTCATCCATCAATGCCTTTACAATGAAATAACCCAATTCATTTTTCTTCTCTGTAATTGATATCTCTTTGCATGTATCAAATTGATCAACTTCAATATCTATCTTTAACGATTCTCTAGGTTGTAGTGAAAAACAAATCTCTAAATTCTCTGCTTTATACTTTTGGTGCATAAGCATTATACATGCTTCTGCTGCAGCAACCTTTAAATCTTCAATATCATCCATACAAAAATCTACACGACAAGCTATTGAAGAGGCTGTCAATCTGACTACCATAACATATTCAGGTTTAGCCGGTATTCGTAACACTATTTGATCCATCTGTCTCACCTCTGCGCCTCTATTATAAAAATCTTATCTAAACCAGTAATAGTAAATATTTTATTTATATATGGTTTGAGATTTGTAATCTTTATGACACCATCATATTCTTTTACCTTTTTTAAAATACTTATTAAAACTCCCAAACCTGTACTATCTATATATTTTAAATCTTCACAATCGATTATAATATCTCCTTGCTTCTCATCAATAAGGTTTGTTAAAGCTTCTTTCAATTCTGGAGCATTATATATATCAATTTCACCTTCTAACTTGACTTGCCAACTATTGGAAGAATCGTCGAATTTCCGCTCTATCTTCATAGTAGCATCCCCTTTCTCTAATCTATACGATTGTAATAATTATATCATAATTTATATTACATTGGAAATAAATGATGTTATTTTGGGTAAAAAGTTGTATATTGGTATAATTTGTCATGAAATGTACCAATGATTCTTTTTTTACAATCCTAAATGACTAATTTGAATTAATACGTATTTGGGTATAAATAGCGCTTAAATATAGATATTTAAAGATAAACTGCTTTCTTGTTTGTTAATCAAATTATTTACACTTGACATATTGTCATAAATATTGTATATTATACTTCGTCGTCAGTAATTGACGGGGTGTGGCGCAGTTTGGTAGCGCACGTGCTTTGGGAGCATGGGGCCGGGGGTTCAAGTCCCTCCACCCCGACCATTTGACGATGTGACCCCTTGGTCAAGCGGTTAAGACATCGCCCTTTCACGGCGGTATCAGGGGTTCGAGTCCCCTAGGGGTCACCATATATTAGGGCCTTTAGCTCAGTTGGTTAGAGCAACCGGCTCATAACCGGTTAGTCCGGGGTTCGAGTCCCTGAAGGCCCACCAATTTAGGCCCGGTAGTTCAGTTGGTTAGAACGCTAGCCTGTCACGCTAGAGGCCGAGGGTTCGAGTCCCTTCCGGGTCGCCATTAGCCTCGGTAGCTCAGTCGGTAGAGCAGTGGATTGAAAATCCTCGTGTCGGTGGTTCGATTCCGCCCCGAGGCACCATAAAAGTTAATATTTGCGTGGAGGGGTACCCAAGCGGTCAACGGGGGCAGACTGTAAATCTGCTGGCTTTGGTCTTCGATGGTTCGAATCCGTCCCCCTCCACCATATTTATTTCTTCGCAAGCAAATATGCGAGAGTGGTGGAATTGGCAGACACGCCAGATTCAGGTTCTGGTGGTATTAATACTGTGCAGGTTCAAATCCTGTCTCTCGCACCATCATATATTTAATTGTTGGTTTGATCAATTCGTGTCAAATCTTTTTTTATGCAATTTTATTTCAATTTTATTTTTTAGGGTGCGTTTTTTATTTGCACATGCTATTCTATATTACTTGCCTTCTTTTTATAAAAAAAAGTTTCTACGGGTTCAAAACCATAACGGTCTGGTAATATTATTTGTTCAGTATTACCCACAAAGAATATACCATCGTCATGTAAACTATTATAAAATTTTTTGTAAAGCTTTGCTTTGGCTTCCTCCGTAAAATATATCATAACATTCCGGCATATAATCAAATGACAATTTGAAGGATAGGAATCTTTAAGGAGATCATGTTGTCTAAATTTTATATATTCTTTTAGTCTATCATCTATCTTATACCTATTACCATCTTCAATATCGGAAAAATAATTCATTATAAGTGATTTTGGTAATCCCTCTAGATTTTTCTTACTATATATCCCTTTTTTTGCCTTATTTAACACATCTTTATCAATGTCCGTAGCTATTATTTCAACTCTTTCTAGTTTTTTAGACTTATCTAATAACATTGCAAGAGAATAAGGCTCTTCTCCTGTGGAACACGCAGCACTCCATATTTTTAATCTATCATGTTTTTGGAAAAGGCTTGGTATTATAACATTTCCTAATACTTCCCATTGCTTAGGGTTTCGAAAAAACTCTGATACATTTATAGTTATATAACTAATGAATTCATCTAGTAATTCTTTATCAATTAAAAGTTGATTATAATAATCTTCATAACCGTCGAATTTTTTTCTAGCTATGAGAGAGTTTATTCTTCTTTTCATTTGACGTTCTTTATATGACAGCAAATCTATAAATGTGAGCTCATATATTTTCTGTGCAAAAAACTCATAATCCCACGCCATATTTAGACTACCCTTTCTGTTATTATGTTTTTAAAGAATGCTCATTTTAGTTTATCATAAATAGCCCCAAAAAAAAAGTCGTTCGCCAAAATCTGGCTACGACTTTAATGTAAAGGGGGTCTCAATGTATTTTGTGAGGTCTTTATTATTATCAGCAATTAGAATAAAATTATACATTAAAACTAAAATTTCTTATTTGTAGGGTAAGAATCAACAATACTCTTTTATTCGTTATCCTCTTTTTTTTGTTGTGGGAAGAATTCTCCCATTGATATTATTGGTTCATTATTATCATGTGAACTAGAGGTTCTAGATTCTTCTTTTTTTAAGTTTTTAAATTCTTTCTCTGCCTGTGCTTCCTTAATACTAAGGGAAATTCGTCTATCGGCAGGATTTACATCCAATACCTTAACCTCTACTTCGTCACCGACAGATAGATAATCTTCCACTTTATTTACCCTCTCTTCTGATATCTCAGATATGTGGACTAATCCGTCTACACCTGGTTCTAGTTCTATAAAAGCTCCAAAGTCTGTTATTCTACTTACAGTACCTTTTATAATAGAACCTACAGGATATTTTTTATCTACATCATCCCATGGATGAGGAAATAACTGTTTATATCCTAAAGAAACTCTCTTCCTTTCTCTGTCTACTGATAACACTACAACTTCTATTTCATCTCCTACACTTAAAACATCCTCTGGTTTTTCAACATGGGTCCAAGCTAAATCAGATATGTGTATTAAACCATCAATTCCTCCTATGTCTACAAAAGCGCCAAAATTTACTATGTTTTTTACAACACCCTTTATCTTTTGTCCTTCTTCTATAGTTTCCCAAAGTGCTTCCTCTTTAGCCCTACGTTCTTCTTCTAATATAACTTTTTGTGAAGCCACCAATCTATTTTTATGTCTATCTATTTCTATAATTCTAAGTCGCATATCTTGTCCCACAACAGTTTCTAAATCTTCTATATATCGAGTAGAAATGTGTGAAGCAGGTACAAAAGCTTTCAATCCCTCTACACTGGCAATTACGCCTCCCTTGACTGCCTCTATGCATTTGCCCTTTAACTCTTCTTTCTTATTATATGCATCCTTTAACCTATTCCAAGCTTCACTTTCCTCTAATTGCCTGTGTGAGAGAATTACATTTCCCTCGTTATCATTTAATTTTGTAACTACTGCTCTTATCTCTTGTCCTACCTCAAAAACATCAGACAGCTCTTTACCTTCTTCTATTAATACATCTTCTTTTTTAATAATACCATCTGATTTATAACCAATATTTACAATAAGTTCATCATTAGATACAGATAATATTTTACCATTTACTATCTGTCCAGTTTTGATATCTATTAGAGTATTTTCGAAGTCTTCCATAGAAAAGTCATCTGTGGTATTTTCTGTAAGATCTGAGTCTTGTTGATTTATATTTTGTGTATTAGCTTCTATATCTTCATCTTCTATTTTTTTCGTAGCTTCAGTTTTTTCTTCAGTTTCGCCTTTTTCTTCTGCTTTGATATGATTAATAGTTTTTTCATTAGTTTCTGATTCTACATTGCCATTATTTAAATTGTTTTCGTCCTTCCCTTCTATATCCATATTATTTTTTTTGTTCATATTATCCATTGTTCGTATTACCTCCTCAATAAGCCAATTAGGTGTGGACGCTCCGGCTGTTATACCAATAATATTTCCGGTGTCCAGCATATTTTTATTTATATCCTCTGCCTTTTCAATAGCAAAGGTATTATTGCAATACATTTTACATAGATTATATAATTTTTGGGTATTAGAACTATTTCTGCCTCCTATAACTAGCATTACATCTGCAATTTTGGCAAGTTTCTTAGCCTCTTTCTGGCGAACATAAGTTGTATTACATATTGTATCAAATATTTTAATATCCTTAATTTTATTTTTTAATATAGATATTAATTCATTCCATTTAGTTTGCATTATTGTCGTTTGAGCTACAACACATGCTCTATCTATATATGGAAGCTCAGCAATATCCTCTTCGCTATAAACTATATGTGCTTCATTATTACACCAGCCATTTATACCTATAACTTCAGGATGTTTAATTTCGCCAATTATTATTATATCAAATCCTGCCTTCCAATATTTATATACAATATTGTGTATGCGCTTTACAAATGGGCAAGTTGCATCTATAAGCTTTAATCCCTTTTCATCTATTCTTCTATAGATATCTTGACCAACACCATGAGAACGGATTATAACTGTGCCTGTATGGATATTGTCAAGATTTTCTTCCACTATAACTCCTCTTTTTTTTAAATCAGATATAACCTGAGGGTTATGTATCAAAGGTCCCAATGTATATACTTTATCCCCTGACTCAATAGCATCATAAACAATATCTACAGCCTTTTTAACACCAAAACAAAATCCTGATTTTGGGGATACAATTATATCCAATATAAAAACCCTCCTCTTTTTAATCCATTAATTTCCTTAGATTGTCTTCCATATCTTTTGTTATTTTATGCAGTTCTTCATTAGTTACTTTCCTACCATAATATCTTTCATAAATTATAGGTTTTCCCACATTCACAGTAATGCGTCTAAAACATCTATAGCCACCACATATAGCTACTGGGATAACCGGAGCCTTTGCCCTTATAGCTATCGAAGCAATTCCATCCTCAAAACTTTGTATTTCACCAGTTTTACTCCTAGTTCCCTCAGGAAACATACCTAAAACTTCATCCTGTTTCAATATCTTGAGAGAATGCTTAATAGCTGATATATCTACTTTACCTCTTCTTACAGGAAAAGCACCAAGTTTTTTTATTATAAATCCAAATATAGGTATTCGAAACAATTCTTCCTTAGCCATAAAATGTATTTTCCTTGGCATTAAAACTCCAATTATAACTGGGTCAAAATTTGAAGTGTGATTAGAATATACTATTAGTTTCCCATCCTTAGGAAAGTTTTCTATACCTTTTACTTTTGGCCAAAAGAGCAAATAGATAAATGGAAATACTATAATCTTAGCAATTTTATAGAACACATTAAAACCTCCCTAACTTGTAGAAATGCGACTATTTATAATTTGCATTATTGTATCAACTACTTGCTCTATACTCTTATCAGTTGTATCTATTACAATAGCATCATCAGCTTTTTTCAATGGAGCAAATTTTCTAGTGCTATCAGATCTATCTCTCTGCTCTATTTCTCTTTTAACAAAATCTAAGTCTTTACATTCGCCTTTTGACCTGTATTCAAGCCATCGTCTCTTTGCCCGTTCTTCTAATGATGCAGTTAAAAAAATCTTTATATCTGCATTTGGCAATACATATGTACCTATATCTCTTCCATCCATAATTATGGATTTATCCCTTCCTATTTTTCTTTGCATACTTGCAAGTTTCTTGCGAACATCAGGTATTTTAGCAATATAAGAAGCAATATTGGATACTTCCGTTGTTCGTATCTCATCGGATATGTCTATGCCATCTAAAATAACACTTTGAATGTTGTTTTGAAATTCAACATCTATTTGAGTATTGTTTAATAATCGTAATATAGCTTCCGTATCTTCTAAATCGATATTATTTTGTAGACATTTTAATGCAATAGCCCTGTACATGGCCCCTGTATCTAAATATATTATATCTAATTTGTCTGCAATCTGTTTAGCGATAGTACTCTTTCCAGCGCCTGCTGGTCCATCTATAGCTATCTTAATAGGTTTCATCTCTGTTCAAACAACTCCTTCTTTGTTTTTGCTTATGTATGATATCTGGTCTCAATATAACTGCATTTTCTTGATACACATGAAAGACTTCAGCCTTCTGCGGACGCTGAATAAGCATCAATATTCTAATACACCTATCAAGACTATCTGTTACATTCATTTCTTGGCAACATAGAAGTGGAGTATCAAGGAGCCCCATCTCCCGTGCACCTACTGCTGGATATACCGATTGAATATCATCGGTCACAGTAAATAAAATGTATATAATCTGTTCTTCGCATAAATCATTTTTATCTATGATGGTATTTAATAGCTTTTTAGTTTTTAATTTTACTTCATCTGGTTTATCATAATCTACTGTTGTAGCTCCCCTAATTGCCTGTACAAACACTTATAATCACCTCAAATAACTCTATGTCCAAGGCCTATTGTTACTTCATTTAGATGTAGTAATCCTATCCCAAAAAATAAAGCAACACACACATGATCCTCATATCGTGCAATACCTATCTTGCCTCCTATATTTAAACCCACAGCTTTTGATATCATCTGAGAAAATGCCTCGTGGGCTGCCCCTGCAACTGCTCCTTCTTCTGCATGGGTTTCTCTAATTACACCTTCCCTTTTTGCAGCAACTACACACCGTTCTATGATTTTAGTAGCAGAAGATACAAATTCACCACCATAGTCCACGGCAACAGCATGTACACCTATTTTTAGAAATTCTTCTTTTAATCTATTTTCTTCTTCTCTATTTTGAGTTAAACTCATTTGTATAGCGATTCTAGATATTTCTTTGCTTCCGAGGGTGTTCATAATATCCCTCCCCTCACCCAATAAATCTAAATACCATTATAATCTAGTAAAAGCAATACTACAAGTGGATTTTTATCAACTAAAACAAACTCTGTGATGCTTAAATCATATAGATAGAAATACATACAAAGGTATTATTAAAATATTAAGAAATGACTTTTGGCATTATAGACATTATATAAACTGCTACTTAAAATAATTTTGCTATATTTACTATAATAGAGAAAATAACTTTATTCACCTTCTTTTTTTGCATAGACATTATATTTACTCCATATAGCCTCTAATTTACAAAAATTTTCAGATATATCTTCTTTGTGTCTTAATCCAATAGCTACTATTAGAGCATTTATAAGACTTAGAGGAGCTACAAGTGAATCTACAAAGGATGCCATATCGCTCCTAGCTAATAATGTATGGTCAGCATAAGCGGTAAGAGGAGATAGATAGGAATCAGTAATTGCCACAATTTCAGTGCCTTTATCTCTGGCAAACTTCATTGCTTCTATGGTTCGTGTAGCATACCGAGGAAAACTTATACCGATCAAAATATCCTCTTTTTGGATATGCATAAGCTGTTCAAATATATCGTTTACACCTGATGTAACAATGCGTACATTATTAAACATAAAACTTAAATAATAGCCCATAAACTCAGCTAATGGTGCTGCACTTCTAAGACCCAATACGTATATATTGTCTGCCAAGAGTATCTTTTCCACAACCTCTTCAAAAGTATGATTATCTATTTCATCAATAGTTAGTCGTATATTATTCATATCTGCTTTAAGTACACTTTTAAGCACTTCAGATCTGTCAAGTTCAGATGTCATCTCAATTCGTTGTACTGTGGTAAGTTTGTTGCGTACTAACTCTTGTAATGCCTTTTGAAGACTAGGATAACCACTATAATTTAAGGCATTTGCAAATCTAACTACAGTTGACTCACTAACTCCCACCTTCTTGCCTAATTTAGAAGCAGTCATAAACGCAGCTTTATCATAGTTATTTAAAATATATTCTGCAATTAACTTCTGACCTTTACTCAAATTATCATAATGTGTATTTATCCTATGTATTAAGTCTTGATTCCCCTCCATGGTAGCCCTCCTAAAACCAAAGCATTTGATATTATTCTACCATATATGACCTGTTTTGCAAACATAGATATATTACTCATCAAAAAGGTTAATTTCTTTTAACATTGAACTTTGGTTCAAAAAATTTAACATTTTATAATTAGTAAGATCATAATGTATAGGGGTTATAGATATATATTTATTATATACTGCATTTATATCGGTATTATCTACTTTATGATCATTATCTATTACTCCTGTAAGCCAATAATATGGTATACCCCTTGGATCCTTTCGTTCTATATAACCTTCTTTGTATTTTCTTACGCCTAACTTTGTGAATTTTATACCACTAATTTCTTCTCGAGGCACATTAGGTACATTCATATTAAGCAATATATTTTTAGAAAATTTATTTTCCATGAGCTTTTTACCAAGCAAATAAGCCACTTCAGCTGCATAAGAAAAGTCTATATTATCAAATCCAGCAACGGAAATTGCAACTGATGGAATACCCAATAGACAACCTTCCATGGCAGCAGATACAGTTCCAGAATATACAACATCCGTTCCGAGATTTGCTCCCCTATTTATGCCCGAAAATATTATATCTGGTTTATTATCCATCAATACATCTACTCCTATCTTTACACAGTCAGCTGGTGTACCATTTATTGAATAGGCCTTTATATCTGTATGAGACCATTTTATCTCCTGTACACGCAATGGACTATGCATGGTTATAGCATGTCCTGTTGCACTCATTTCTGTATAGGGAGCTACTACAACCACTCTACCCATATCACTCAATTTATTTGCTAAATGTATAATGCCTTCTGCAAATATACCATCATCATTTGAAACCAATATATTCATATTCTCACCCTTATTTCAGTTCTTAGATTATTATATTATAATTTGCCACACATTTACAAATAATATTTCATAGCTGTACTATTTTAAAAAGATTACTAAATATATATGAGGAGGGCCTTATTTGATACAAATTGATGATGCAGGTAGTGGTAGTCTAGTTGGCGGAACATGTATAGGGGCCATCAGAGTAGAGACTGGTGAATATTACTACGATTTTATCCCCATTGAATGCTATAGGGAATATAGTTTTCAATCAAAACAATATCTAAAAGAGACAGACAAAATCGTATTTAGACTATTGAATAGATTATGTGTAAGAAATAATGAGAAAGTGGAGATTTGTCAAGGTTACATGTTTGATAGTACAAGATTTATATTAAAAAATAAGGGATATAAAATATCAAGTGTAAAGATAGGCGAACCTCTCCAAAATATTATTGAAAACACCTTTCAAGAGTATGCTTTAGCTTTAGGGGTCCCTATTCAATATGTGAAATATACAAAATATCCATTTCATTTTCATAGGATTCTAAGATGGGTATATGCGGATTATGAAAATAGAGCCCTTCTTTGTAAGACTGGTTGGAAAAGTTGGAAACGGCATGGTAATTTAAAACCCAATATAAGCTATGAAACATTAAATGAAGACAATTATATATGCCTAAAATGTGGGAAGTTTATAAAAAAAGACAGTAAGGTAAAGGTATTAGAGTATTTTAGTAATTGTAAAAATATAATATACCTCCATATAAAATGTTAAAATTTAGAGAGGATTAATCCTCTCTAAATTTTAAATTGGATGAACTTGGTTTTCTTCATCTAACATAGTACTATCTATTTTATATTTTTGTGCCTGCCTAAATTTAAAGAATTTCATAGCTACTTGAGGAAATAAGGCATATGATAATACATCTTCTTCTTGCTCTATATATTCCTTTATCTCTTCTCTGTACTTGTCAAGGGCAGGTTCTAGAAGATCTGCAGGTCTACACTCAATTACATCCTCATCACCTATAATCTTTTCTCTTATTTCTTTGCTTATAGGTGCCGGCGGTCTACCATATTCACCACGAACATAAGCCTTGGTTTCTTTTGTAACCATCTTATATCGCTCACCCGTAATGACATTTAATACAGATTGAGTTCCTACAATTTGGCTTGTAGGTGTTACCAAGGGTGGATATCCAAGATCTTTTCTAACCCTAGGAACTTCTTTTAGTACTTCCTCATACTTATCTAGCTTGTTTTGCTGTTTCAATTGAGATACTAGATTAGATAGCATCCCTCCTGGTACCTGATATACCAAAGTATTTACATCTACAGATAACACCTTAGGATCCATAAGTCCACTTTCAATATATTTCTCTCTAAGCGGTTTAAAATAGTCAGCTATCTCTGTCAAAAGTTTTAAATCATAGCCAGTATCATATTCACTTTCCCTCAAAGTCGCTACAAGTGACTCTGTAGGAGGCTGTGATGTACCCATAGACATTGGAGATATAGCACAGTCTACCACATCAACACCTGCCTCTATAGCCTTTAAGTAAGTCATAGAAGCAACACCACTTGTATAGTGGGAATGAAGTTGTATGGGAACTTTAATTTCTTTCTTTAACTCAGTTATCAACTCATATGCATAATACGGCGTTAAGAGACCTGCCATATCTTTTAAACATATAGAATCTGCCCCCATATCTTCTAATTGCTTTGCTGTCTTTACATAATGCTCAGTATCATGAATTGGACTTATTGTATAGACAACAGTGGCTTGAGCATGGGCACCTGCCTTTATAGTAGCATCTAAGGCACATTCAATATTTCGCACGTCATTTAGTGCATCGAAGATTCTTATAATATCTATTCCATTGTCTACTGCTCGATTTACAAATTCCCTCACTACATCATCGGGGTAATGTTTATAACCTAAAATATTTTGTCCCCTAAGTAACATCTGAAGTTTAGTATTCTTTGCTGCTTTTCTTATCTTTCTCAATCTTTCCCATGGATCTTCATTTAAAAATCTGAGACACGCATCAAAAGTTGCCCCTCCCCATGCTTCGAGGGAATAATATCCAACTTGATCTAATAATTTTACAACGGGCAACATTTCATCAGTAGTCATACGTGTTGCAATCAAAGATTGATGAGCATCTCTAAGAGCTGTTTCGGTTATTTGTACCTTTGCCATATAGCATCCTCCTCAAAAATATCCAATCAAAAATCTCATTAATCAACCAAACATTGAAAGAAATACACCTGCTACAATTGCCGATCCAATAACACCTGCTACATTTGGGCCCATAGCATGCATGAGAAGAAAGTTTTCAGGATTTTCTTTTTGACCTACAACTTGCGAAACTCGGGCAGCCATAGGCACTGCGGATACACCAGCTGAACCTATTAGGGGATTCACTTTTCCTCCTGAAAGCTTATACATAAGTTTCCCCAATAAAAGCCCTCCCGTTGTACCACTTGCAAATGCAATGAGTCCTAATGCAATTATCTTCAATGTTTCGGGTGTTAAAAAGTTCTCAGCGCTTGCAGTTGCTCCAACTGTCAATCCTAAAAATATTGTAACTATATTTATAAGCTCATTTTGGGCTGTTTGGTTCAATCTATCTACTACTAAGCTTTCTCTAAATAGATTTCCTAACATAAGCATTCCAAGTAATGGACCTGCGGACGGAACCAACATGGTCCCTATTATTGTAACAGCAATTGGGAAAATTATCTTTTCAAGTTTTGAAACAGGTCTAAGCTGTTTCATTACCACTGAGCGCTCTTCTTTTGTAGTAAGTGCCATCATAATTGGAGGCTGTATAATTGGAATGAGCGCCATATATGAATAAGCTGCAACGGCAATTGGACCTAGAAGCTCAGGTTTTAATTGCGAAGTCACAAGTATGGCCGTAGGGCCATCAGCTCCACCAATAATTCCTATGGCTGCAGCTGCCTTTTCATCAAATCCCAATAGAATAGACAATAAAAAAGCTACAAATATTCCCAACTGGGCAGCTCCACCTAATAATAAGCTCTTAGGATTAGCAATCAAAGGACCAAAGTCGGTCATGGCACCTATTCCAAGGAATATAAGCGGAGGATATATCCCCTTTTCAACCCCTTGATAGATATAATAAAATAATCCGCCTATCTTTCCATCCTCAGGCTCTGCCATAAGTCCTGCAAGGGGCAAATTAGCAAGTAACATACCAAATGCTATGGGTAAAAGAAGTAGTGGTTCGTATTCTTTTTTTATTGCAAGATATATAAGTATGCAGGCAACTAAAATCATTATACTTTGCTGCCATGTTATATTTAAAAAACCAGTGTCTTGAATAAAATTTATTAATACATCTGAAAAAGATTTTGTCATTTAATTAAACCCCTTCCATCCTACTATAACTATTCAATTGAAAATAATATATCACCAGCATCTACTGAATTACCTTTAGATGTATTGATTGATACAATCTTACCATCTTTGGGCGACATTATTTCATTTTCCATTTTCATTGCTTCGAGGATACACAAGACCTGTCCTCGTTTTACTGTGTCACCCTCATTTACATTTATATCGAGTATTGTCCCTGGCATGGGAGCCTTGACAGTAGTAGCCCCTGCAGGAACCTTTTTAGTAGCTCCGCTACTTTTATTGGCATTACTTTCTACCTCTTTAGAAGGGGAAGTAATTTCTTGTTTATTTGAAGGCTGTTCCTTAATATTATTATCATCATATGAAGATGTTTCCCCCATAACCTCTTCCACTTCAACTTCGTAAGAATTACCATTAACTGTTACTATAAATTTTTTCATATTTTTTCCTCCTATCTCTAACACGAGTTTTATCAAAATATTTTGATTTTAACATAAAAATAAAATTATTTATCTAATCACATAAAGAGCTTTTATCTACGATTTAACAATTGTTCTTTTCGTCCTAGCTGATTCCATCTTGGAGTGCTAGCAGGTATACGTCTAATATTTTTTATTTTAAATGGTGGAGCACCATCGTCCAGCATAGCAACTATCGCCGCACTAATTACAGCCACTAGCTCATCATTTGATATACTAGTGCTATCCTCAACGCTTTCATCTACTATGACTTTATTAGGTATATCAGCAATTTCTTGTTGATTATCTGATTTTTTATCTTTATTGACAAGTTTATTTATTAACTCCACCACTAATATTAATAAACAAAGAGCAATAAGTGTTATGCCTAAACCAAGAGCCAATACCTGCAGTCCTTCTACTAGTTTTGTTTTCATATTCATATATTTCACTCCTTATACCGGCAAATATTACACAGGAAAGTTGCCATGCTTTTTCGCAGGTCTATTTTCCCTCTTACCATCAAGAACTTGTAATGCACCTATTAAATAAGGTCTTGTAGCTTGCGGTTCTATTATATCGTCTATGTATCCACGAGCAGCAGCTACATATGGATTGGCAAACTTTTCCCTGTATTCTTCAATTTTCTGTTGTCTAAATTCTATTGGATCATCTGCAGCTTGTATTTCTTTTCTAAATATGATATTTGCTGCTCCATCTGGACCCATAACTGCTATTTCAGCTGTAGGCCACGCATATACCCTGTCTGCACCTAAATGTCGACTGCTCATGGCAATATATGCACCACCATATGCCTTACGTAATATGACCGCTATCTTAGGTACAGTGGCCTCTGAATATGCATATAATAATTTTGCTCCATGCCTTATAATACCACCATGTTCTTGATCTACTCCTGGCAAATAGCCTGGGACATCAGTAAATGTCACAATTGGAATATTAAAAGCATCACAAAACCTTATAAATCTAGCTGCCTTGTCAGATGCATCTATATCAAGACAACCTGCTTTATACTGTGGCTGATTGGCCACTATACCTACTGATCTACCATTTAATCTGGCAAATCCAATTACTATATTAGGTGCAAATGATGGTTGAATTTCAAAAAAATCACCGTTGTCTACTACCCGTGTTATTACAGCTTTTACATCGTATGATTTATTAGGATTATCGGGTATAATCTGATTTAAATCAGACGACAATCGGTTGGGATCATCATTTTTCTCCATAACGGGAGGATCTTCTAAATTATTTTGTGGAATAAAACTAAAAAGTTTCCTGATTTTTTGAAAACATTCTTCTTCAGAGCTACTAGTAAAATGAGCAACTCCACTCTTTTCACTATGTGCAGTTGCACCACCTAATTCATCAGCACTAACATCTTCACCTGTAACGGCCTGAACAACTTGTGGACCCGTTATAAACATTTTACTTATGCCATCTACCATAAATATGAAATCAGTTAAAGCAGGTGAATATACAGCTCCGCCGGCGCATGGACCCAGTATAACAGAAATTTGAGGAATGACTCCTGATGCCAATGTGTTCCTATAAAAAATTTCTCCATAACCTCCAAGAGCATCTATGCCTTCTTGTATTCTAGCACCACCCGAATCATTGATGCATATAAGAGGACAACCCATTTTCATTGCCTCATCCATAATTTTAGTAATCTTTTTTGCATGCATTTCGCCAAGGGAGCCACCCATGACAGTAAAATCTTGGGAATAAATATATACTGGTCTGCCTTCTATAGTTCCATAACCTGTCACTACTCCCTCACCAGGGGCTTCTACTTTATCCATTCCAAACTCTACTGAACGATGTTTAACAAAAATATCTGTTTCAATAAAGCTATCAGGATCTAGTAGTTTTTCTATCCTTTCTCTCGCAGTTAGTTTACCACTATGATGTTGCTTTTTAATTCTTTCTTCGCCTCCACCTTTATAGATCTTAGCTTTTGCTGCCTTCATTTGCTCAATCTTTTTACTACTCATATAAAAACCTCCAGACTTAAATATGGTTATATATCTTTTATATTATAGAAATAAAATAAAACAACTCTACCCCCATTTCTAAGAATTCTACATAAACCCCATTAATCCTCCTTAAAAATTATAAATATTTAAATTTTTTGATTATATTGTAATCATTCAACTTTAAATTCTAAATATTAATCTAATAAACTTTATATATTAGTTAAACATCCAATCAACGCATATTATTAACTTTTGGGCCACGATTACAACTATTTTTATTGAAAAAATCCTTCAAATTTATAAAAAAAATATGGTCTCGCCCAATATCTTTTTTTATTATATCTCCTAGAATAATATTTGAATCTAAAATAATACTATCTATTTTTTTGAATCCAATATTTGTATATATATCTATATCTTCTGTTTTTTTTGTAAACAATAATTTGATTCCATTTAAATCCAATGCATGTATTAAAGATCTTATTAGACCATCTTTACATAGAGGGGTGGCATATTCCTTCTTTATCTTAAGTTTTTGTATCATTGCCCCTTCTCTATCTATGTAACCAGTAATTCCTCCCTTTAAACAACCATCTATATCCATGACTACACCAAATTTTTGACCCATCGGCTTTACTGTTAATAATGGCTTTAATTCCATATCTTCATATATTAGAGCAATGTCATGTAATGATAGCTTTCTAAATACAAACATAATACCTCAAACTCCTCAAATGTTATTTTTTAAAACAACTATCTCTTCATCGGTTAAATGTCTCCACTCACCAGGTTGCATATTACCTAATAATATATTTGCAATTCTAACCCTTTGTAATGATATAACACTATGACCTATAAAGTCAAACATCTTTCTTATCTGTCTATTTCGCCCTTCTTTTAATATAATCATAAAAGTAGAACTATTTTTACTTTGTTTTAGGAGTTCTATAATAGCTGGTCTTGTCTTACGTCCTTCTAAAAATATCCCCTTACGTAATTTATCTATGTCATAAGGGGTAGGTAATCCATCTACCTCTACATTATATTCTTTTGAAATATTAAATTTAGGATGCGTCAATCTATAAGCCAAATCTCCATCATTTGTCAACAATATAAGTCCTTCACTATCATAATCAAGTCTTCCCACAGGATATAATCTACCAAATTTTCTATCTACAAGATCTAACACTGTGGGACGTCCAAATTGATCACATACAGAACTTATATATCCTACAGGTTTATTTAACGCAATGTAGATTTTTTTATCCTCAGGTTCTATAGTTATACCATCAACTTTTACAATATCTTTTCTTGGATTGATTTTTACTCCCATATCAGTAATAGTATAGCCATTTACACTTACTCGTCCCTCTGCAATGATGTCTTCACATTTTCTTCTAGATGCTACACCGCAATATGCCATATATTTTTGTAACCTCATAATACATTCTCACCCTTTTTTATTCCATAATTCAAACAATTTTTTCATAGGTAGACCAAAATATCTATCAGCTACATATGATTTAGAAACTAAAGGAACCTCTTTTATAACTTCATTATTGATACTTATTATTATATTACCATAAATTTTTCCTTTTTTTATTGGTGCTTTTATAACATTTGGTATATCCATTGTTATTTTTAAATTTTCATACTCCGCATCTGTTAAAGCCATACTGTAATCTTCAATCGGATAAAGGACTATAGAATCAAATATACCATTATCTACAGGAATGGATATCACTGCATCAGAATTACTCAATATTTGTCTGCTTTTATATATATTAAATCCATATTCTAAAATAGCACTGCTCTCTTCAAACATAGGACCACAATTGAGTAAAACCAGTACCAATTGCAAATCATTCCTATTAGCTGATGATACTAGACACCTGCCTGCTTTTTGGGTAAAACCTGTCTTTACTCCATTTGCTCCTTCAAAACTCCACAATAACTTATTATTGTTTTTAAGTACCCTGTTCCATTGACTCCCTTCCCATGGAATTTCTTTATACTTAGTTGAGACAATTTCTTTGAATTTATCGTTTTTTAAGGCATATGCAGTAATCTTAGCAAGATCATGTGCAGTAGTATAGTGATTATCTGAATGAAGTCCATGGGGATTTTCAAAATTAGTATTATACGCACCTATGCGTTTAGCCGTTGCATTCATTAAGGATACAAATTTCTCTATAGAACCACCTCCTACATCGTATGCTATAGCTGTCGCAGCATCATTCCCCGATCTAAGCATGAGACCATATAGTAATTCTTCAAGAGTAAGATGCTCTCCTGCAGTAAGATATATAGATGAACCTTCAACTCCTTGGGCTACTTCTGGTATAGTTACTACTCTATTTATATTTTGACTTTCGATGGCTACTAATGCAGTCATTATCTTAGTTGTACTGGCCATAGGAAGCTTTTCATCTATATTTTTACCCCACAATACTCTGCAACTACTACCATCTATGAGTACAGCTGATTGGGCACTTGTTTGTGGAAATTCAACAGATGCAAAGACTTTACTTATATTAAACAATATTATCAATATGCATAGAATAAGTATTTTTCTTGTTTTCATACTTATACTCCTTATATCTTGACTTTGCTTTTTTTGCAATAATTAAATCTCAATATCTATTGTAAAAAAAAACGGCAAAAGCCGCCTATTATTTTGAATTATTTATTCTATAGTTTCAGCTATATCGTTGTCACATATATCTTCAAATATTCTAGGAATCATGTCTATTATTCTATCCAACGGTGTATTGAAATTTACTGGTAACAATTTAATTTTATTTCTTCCTACGACTAAAAAAGCCATGGGACTAACTGTAATACCTGCTCCACTACCTCCTGCAAATGGAAGCTCCATATCTGTTTGTTGAGTTGTGTTTTCTATGCCTTTATACTCTCCCCCTCCTGCAACAAAACCAAAAGATACACGAGATATAGGTATTATAACGCTGCCATCACCTGTCTCTACCGCATCTCCCACTATTGTATTTACGTCTATCATATCCTTTATATTTTCCATAGTAGTCTTCATTATACTCTCTATTGGATGTTGATTTGCCACCTGTTTTTCACCGCCTTAATTATATTACTAGATATAATCCTTATTGCCATGTTAATAATATAGCCTGTTCTCATCCACATTATGCAATCTATATCTATATCGATATAATTTTTATTGTAAATAGGGTATATTTCTCTTTGTATAGATTCTATAGACATATTATTGTGTACATACTGTAAGATTAATTCAGACACAGTAATAAAAAAGCCACATATAATAGCTGTAATTCCAGCATCTTCTAATCCTATATGCGCCTTTATATACAAACTCTCTATATTTGATCTAGAAATGATATAATTTATCATTCTAGCTCTTCTACTTTCTAAATTCTGTGCATTTCGTTTATACTTTTTAAGTCTCTTTAAAGAAAAAATCCCCAAATATTTTGGGGTTAACGGAATTTTGATTTTATAGAAATGCTTTCTTTTAAAAAATCCAAAACCAATATACAGCTGTTTTATACTGGTATTTAGCATTATTTTAATCTCTATGTATATAGGTATTACAAAGCATAATATAAAAAGCAACACAAGAATAAGAGCCACCATATAGATAAGCACCCCATGTTTGTTAATTTTATCTAGTTTTTCTCATATAGAAGGGTTTTATTCATGTTTATCTAAATCTAGTGGTGGCAATTCATCAATAGAAGATAAACCAAAATATTTTAAAAAGAGCTCCGTTGTTCCATATAATATTGGACGTCCCGGCGCATCTAATCTATCTACTTCTCTTATTAAACCCTTATCAAGAAGGGTACTTAATAAGTTATCACATTTAACTCCTCTTATAGTTTCAATATCCATCCTAGTTATAGGTTGTCTGTATGCAATAATTGCCAATGTTTCTAACGCCGCCTTAGACAGCCTCTCCCTTTGTCTAGGTTCTATAAACTTATGTATATACTCTGAATATTGAGAACGTGTAGCCATTTGATAGTTTTCATTTACCTTTATTATTTGAAGTCCTCTACGTTCAAAATCAAAACAACTTATCATATTATCCATAAGTTTTTTAGCTGCAGACTTTGAAATATCCAAGGCCTTTGCAATTTCACCTAATGTTACAGCTTCTCCAGATACAAAGAGTATGTTTTCCACTATCGCCATCATTTCTCTTTCTTCCAAAATACATTAACCCCTTTTTTTTGTTATTATTATGTCGTCAAATGGTTTTTCTTGATATAATTCTACTTGATTCTCTTTTATCATATTTAATAATGCCAGAAATGTGACAATAACATCTGTCTTACTATAATGTTCTTCAAACAAAGCAAAAAAACTTAGTCTGCTCCTTCTATTAAGCAAACATTTAATTTGATAACTGCGCTCTTGTAATGTAAGTGTATCTTGTCTTACCACATGTTCTTTTGTTTCGTCTGAATGATGATTATCTTCTTTTAAAGATAATACCTTTTCTAAAGCTTTAAATAGATCGTATTTTGTAAGTCCATATAGTAAATTGTCTTCAATTCCGTCTAAACTAATATCTTCAGGTTGTTTATAGTATACATTGCTATATATAATTTCTCGCTTTCTAAGCTTTTCACCCACTTCTTTATATTGCTTATATTCTATTAGCTTTTGTACAAGTTTCTCCCTAGAGTCGATTTCATCATCTTCTACATTATCTTCATCTGTAGAATGTTTTTTTCGTGGTACTAAATTACAGGATTTTATATATACCAACGTAGAAGCCATTACAAGAAATTCGCTAGCTATCTCTATATCAAATTTTTTCATTTCACCTAAATAGTCTAGATATTGTTGGGTTATATCAGATATTGAAATATCTTTAATATCCATTTTAGCTTTTGATATTAAATGTAATAAAAGATCTAGTGGTCCTTCAAATATATCAAGTTTAATAGTATAAGCCATAGATGAACATCCTCTTATAGATAAATAATAATAAATCAAGTTTATTATAACATAAAAAGTGCGCCTAGGCACACTTTTTTAGGTGGATTCAAGACTTTTTTAACCACCCATTCAATATCTTATTGAATATATCAAACAGATTAGCTACACCTATATCCTTTTCTGCTTCCACACCTATTTCACCTATTGTATTACCTTGACGTACAATTTTCAAAGTACCAATTTCCTCTCCTTTTTCAACAGGTGCACGAACAACTTCAGGTATGTCTAATATAAATTCAAAATCTTTAGAGCTATCCTTTTTTAATAAAACAGAAAAATCATCTGATGCTACTGCTTTTAATGTATCTGTTTTTCCACCAGTAACACGTATTTCACCTGCCTCATCTATTATTTGACCTTTAGTAAATAATTTTACTGAATCATAGTTGGCAAATCCATAATCTAATAATTTACTTGCTTCCTCAAAGCGCAATTTAGATGTGGGGCTAGCCAATATTATGGCAATAAGTCTTAAGTTATTCCTTTTTGCAGTTGCCGATATACAATGCATTGCCTCTTTAGTATATCCAGTTTTTATCCCATCACAACCTTCATAAAATCTTACAAGATTGTTTGTGTTTTTGAGCATTGTTCTACCGTCTCTCATCTCATCCAGCCAAATAGTACTCCACTTAAAAAATAGTGGTTGTTTCAAAAGTTCGCGGGACATTATAGCTACATCTCGCGCTGTAGAATAGTGGTTCTCATCAGGTAAACCTGTACAATTTACAAAATGGGTATTTTCCATTCCTAATTCTTTTGCTCGCTGATTCATCTTGTGTACAAATCCTTCGTGTGAACCACTTATTTTTTCAGCTATGGCAACACTTGCATCATTGGCTGATGCAACAATAATAGCTTTTAATATAGTTGATACAGGAAATATTTCTCCTTCTTCTAAAAAAGCTGTAGAGCCTCCCATACTTTGCGCATAACTACTTACATATATATCATCATTTTCTGATATTAACCCTTCTTCTATACTTTCTAATGCCAATAATATGGTCATTATCTTAGTTATACTTGCAATAGGAAGTTTTTCATCCGAATTCTTTTCATATATTATTTCCCCGCTATCAAAGTCTAACAATAAAGCTGACTTTGATTGTATATCAAAAGGTAGTTTCTCTGATGCAAAGACTATATTTGAGCTAATACCAATACATATAATTGATATAAGACATACTATTCTTATTAACTTTTTCTTATTCAAATAAGATCCCTCCCAATTCATTGGTTATATAATTATGTTTTCCAACTAGAAGGGATGTTATTCTATTTAAAGCTGTTCAATAAAGTTCATTATTAAATTTCTAAGCAAGTCCTTTGTCATATCTGCCGTACAAATTACCTCTTCATGCGATAGTGGTTTATCTAGAATACCTGCAGCCATATTGGTTATACATGATATGCCTACTACATTTATACCACAATGAACTGCTGCAATTACTTCAGGAACAGTAGACATTCCAACTGCATCAGCTCCCATGAGACTTAGCATTTTTATTTCAGCAGGTGTTTCATAACTCGGCCCTAACATTAATGAATATACTCCTTCATGTATAGGAATACTCAATTTTGATGCTATTGAATGCATTTTTTTACGTAGTTCAGGGGTATATGCATTTGTCATATCAGGAAAACGAGGCCCTAATGAGTCATCATTTTCTCCCCTGAGAGGATTTATACCACTTATATTTATATGATCCCTTATAATCATAAGATCCCCCGGTTTAAATTTGGGATTTATTCCTCCTGCTGCATTGGTTATAATTAATGTTTTTACGCCCAATTGTGCCATCACTCGCACTGGTAATGCTATCTGAGCGGGATTATAGCCCTCATAATAATGAAAACGTCCCTGCATAATTATAACTTCTCTATTTGCTAGATTTCCTACCACAAATCTACCTTTATGCCCTTTTACAGTCGATATTGGGAAATTGGGAATATTTTTATATTCTATTATAATAGGATTATTAACGAAATCAGCTATTTCACTCAACCCGGAACCTAATATAATCCCTAAATTTGGGGGAGTGGTTATCTTTTTTTCTATGTATTTAGCTGCTAAATTATACATAATATCACCATATCTTCCTCAAATAATAACAGAATTTAATATATACTACATCATATTTATCTGGTATAATCTTTTTTAATTTTTAAAACTATGGACAGGAGCTGGAATCCTTCCCCCTCTCTCAGCAAAGGCATTACTAGAAAATTTAGTTATCTCCATGATCGGTGCCCTACCTAAAAGTCCTCCAAATTCTACTGTATCTCCAGCTTTTTTACCAGGAGCGGGAATTATTCTTACAGCCGTAGTTTTGTTGTTTACAACTCCAATTGCAGCTTCATCTGCCACTATTGCCGATATGGTTTGTGCAGATGTATCACCAGGTATGGCTATCATATCTAATCCAACAGAACATACACATGTCATAGCTTCTAATTTTTGCAGATTAAGGGAGCCATTCCTTACTGCTTCAATCATACCTTCGTCCTCACTTACAGGTATAAAAGCTCCACTTAAACCACCTACATGAGAAGATGCCATTATGCCACCTTTTTTGACAGCATCATTCAATAAAGCAAGTGCTGCTGTAGTTCCTGGAGCACCACAACTCTCAATTCCTATCTCTTCTAAAATTCGAGCTACACTATCACCCACATCAGGTGTAGGAGCAAGAGAAAGATCTACTATTCCAAATGACACACCAAGCCTTCCAGCTGCTTCAGTTGCTACTAATTGTCCCACTCTAGTAATTTTAAATGCCGTCTTCTTTATTGTTTCAGATACTACATCAAAACTTTCACCCTTTACACTCTCTAACGCTGTTTTTACAGTACCGGGACCACTTATACCTACATTTATTGCACATTCTGGTTCTCCTACACCATGATATGCTCCTGCCATAAAGGGATTGTCTTCCGGTGCATTGGCAAATATTACTAACTTAGCGCATCCAAGGCCATCCCTATCTGCAGTAAGTTGTGCTGTTTCCTTTATAACTTTACCCATTTGTCTTATCGCATCCATATTAATACCGGCTTTAGTAGTAGCAACATTGACAGATGAACACACTTTTTCTGTAATAGCTAAAGCTTCTGGTATTGATTTTATTAAGTTCATATCACCAGTAGTATATCCCTTATGGACTAAAGCTGAATATCCTCCTATAAAATTTACTCCCACTGTGTTAGCAGCCTTATCTAATGTTTTTGCAAACTTTATATAATCTGTCCCATCAACAGAATTTGCTATAATCGAGATGGGAGTCACGGCTATACGCTTATTTATTATAGGAATTCCATATTCTAAAGAAATCTCTTCACCTACTTTTACTAGGTTTTCAGCATATCGCGTAATTTTATCATAGATTTTCCCGCATGCAATATCTATATCGCTATGACAGCAATCTAAAAGGGATATACCCATAGTAATAGTTCTTATATCTAATTTTTGTCTTTCTATCATTTGTACCGTTTCTAAAACTTCAAAAGAATTAATCATAAAAAACACCTCTTATATTCTATGCATTGCTTTAAAAACATCTTCTTGTTGAATTATTATGGAGACTTCTAGTTTATTACCTAATAAATCCAATTCTTCTTTAAGTTTTGCAAATGAGATATCCATATTCTTTAAATCTACGAACATCATCATTGTAAAATATCCTTGAAGGATAGTTTGACTAATATCTAATATATTCACACCATACTTAGCTAATATAGTACTTATATTAGATATAATCCCTATTTTATCTTTTCCTATAACAGTAACAATAGCTTTCATATTAACTGCCTCCTACTTCATATAACCATTCGTGTTTTATATTTTTTTCCCATATTAGACTACTTTCATAGTTCCAGTCACTTGAAAATAATAAATTTTTATAAGGGATAAAATCAAAATAAAGCCTGTCTAATTACTTATATACCACTTATTTTTAGTATAGAATTAAAGTAAAAAACACTAAAATCTTATAAAGGGCTTTTATATATAAATTTATCAATCTATATTTGATATTTATCTAGAATAAACACATAGACTATTCTACATTATAATCATGAATAAAACAATGTATTTTGTCTTTTACGTTAACATCTTTTTCTTGACCTTTGCCAGAAATCAAAATTTATTTTTATATATATAAATTTAATGTTTGTTTAACAATATTTGAAAATAGCTTTAAAAAAAATGGTACTACAAACATCTCATATACTATTCCTATCATCATTACAAAAGTAAGTATAGATATTTTTAATGTATAGGAAGTCATATTTCTTTTTATATCTTGTTTAGGCAAAGTTTTCCGTCGCATTTTATATCTATTTGTACCATTTTCCAAGGCAATAATTACAATTAAAGTTATACAGGGAATATATATAATATTGGGAGGAAGGACACACAACGTTAAAAACAAAAGACCTTTAGCTCCATAGAAAGAAACTACACATCCAGTCGTAAATCCAACTAAAAAACCTTTAATGCCAAAGGCTAAAATAATAAAGGGAATGCCTAAATAAGACAATCCTAAAAACCAAATAATAAATGCAAAACCACAATATTGACGTAATCCTTCATGTAATATTATTCTTCTATCTATGTCTGAATTTATATTATTTGATGCATTATCTATAAATTCATTTATATAGTCAGCTAGTCCCCCTTTTTGATTAGGCGAAATAGCATTCACAGTAAATGCCCCACTAGTTACGCCTATTAAAAACACAAATAATGCTATGCCATAGAGTACTACATGACTCTTAAAATGAACTTGAAAGAAAAATTTTAGGCGCTTTAACAAATAAATCCCCTCTCCTTTTTGAATAGGTTCTATGAGATATTATGCAATTTAGAAGAGATTTATTACCCACATTATAAAAGCTATATTATGTATTGAATCTTTTAATTCTGAGTTTATCAGCCACCATAGCTATAAACTCCCCATTTGTCGGTTTTCCTTTTTGTTCATGTACTGTATAACCAAATAACTTATTAATCGTCTCAATTCTACCTCTACTCCATGCTACTTCTATAGCATGTCTAATAGCCCTTTCAACCCTACTAGCAGTTGTGTTATATTTTTCTGCAATACTAGGATACAATTCCTTGGTTATGGCATTTAAAAGTCGAATATCATGGACAACCATCATAATTGCCTCTCTCAAGTATTGGTATCCCTTTATATGGGGAGGAATACCAATTTCATGCATTATAAAAGTTATATCTGCTTCCAATGAACTATCTCTATCCATATTTGTGCTCTTAATATAATCTGGAGGAAATCCTAATTGCCAATCAGTATATTCATGCTCTTCACGTACTGATTCCCGTATACGTGTTATAAATGTCTCCATATTGAAAGGTTTTACCATATAGTAATCAGCACCTAATAACATTGCCTTCTGAGTTATTTTATCTTGCCCTACAGCAGACAGTACTATTATTTTAGGTTCTTTCTCTAAATTTAAATCTTTAACCCTCTCAAGAACACCTAGCCCATCTAGTTGAGGCATTATAATATCTAATATCACCACATCAGACTCGGTTTTATTTATCATATCTACTGCTTCTAAACCATCATTGGCAATCCCCACAACTTGCATATCATCTTGCTTATCTATATACTCTACAATAATATCGCAAAACTCCCTATTATCATCTGCCACTAAAATCTTTATTTTTTTCTCCAAACTATGTACCCCCTTTATTTAAAAGAATAATTATAGACTAAAATATATTTAATATTAAAAACATATTAATAACTTATCAATACAATATATTGGTTAGATTATAATAATATCATTTTACATTTTCAATAAATTTCCTATTTAATCTATTCGCTAAAACTCAAAAATTTCCTGCAAAATTGAGAAAAAATAGCTATTTATTCAATTTCAACAATTTTCTCCATTTCTTCTAGCATCCATTCAATAAAAACTCCATATCCTTTTTTAGGATCATTTACAAATACATGGGTTACAGCGCCAATGATTTTATTATCCTGTATTATGGGACTACCGCTCATTCCTTGAATTATCCCACCTGTTTGCTGCAACAGATCAGGGTCTGTTATTTCAATTATCATTCCCTTTGGATTAGGGTAATTTTGTCTATTTATTTTTATTATATCAATTTTATACTCCTTTATTTGTCCGCTGTCTATAGTTGACAATATCTTAGCTTCTCCTAGTTTTACATCTGATTGCCTACAAATGGGAAGTATCTCCCTTTGGTTGAATTCCCATGTATTCTCATAGAGTTTACCAAAAAGACCGTAAGGGGTATTTTTCTTTATACTTCCTATTTTTCTTTGATCTTCGGAAAAGAACCCCCTTATTTCTCCAGGTTGTCCTTTTCTACCTTCTATAATATCAATTATCTTCGCTTGGACTATCTCACCATCTTTTACAGATAATAATGTACCTGTATCTACATCTGTTATAGCGTGTCCTAAAGCCGCAAACATATTATTCTCTGGATTTATAAAAGTTAATGTACCTACTCCACATGTACTATCTCTAACCCAAATTCCTAGTCTTAATTTGCCATCTTCCGAATTTATTATAGGCTTTATATTTTTCTTAAGAATTATATTTCCGCGTTTTATTTCTAGCTCTAATTCTTTATGTCCTAGTTTCTCTATTAACATAGAAAGATGATTTGCATTTTTTACTACAATACCATTTATCTTTTCAATTATATCACCAGGTCTTAAACCTACATCAATTGCTGGACATTGCTTAGCACCATATTCATCAATTATCTCTGAAATACCTACTATCAGAGCACCTTTAGTATATATATTTACTCCTATAGAATCTCCTCCTGGAATAATTTTTTTTTGAGGCTCCACACTCACCTTTAATTCTTTTATAGGAATAAAACCAAATAATTTTAGGTTAAGTAGCACATCCCCTCTTTTTACGCTCTCAATCGATATAGGACCGTATATATTATACATTCTTTTATCTTCTAAGGAATTTCCATTAAATTTCAACACATCTATTTCATTGCTCTCAATATTTATACTTAGTGGTAAATTGAATTCAAGGGTTTTTACATCTCCTTCAAATAATTTTAGCTCTGAAGGCAATCCACGTAATACTTGCATCCCCGGCGAATAATTTAATAGTAAAAAAAATATACCAATACATATCCCCATTACTTGCTTTATAGAATGTTTTTTCACTATTACCACCTCTACTATAACATTTTATAAAATATAAATTGTGAAAAATATATATTAAAATAATATGATCGGTTAAAGTCTTTTTTAAATTTTTTGTGATAATCAAATTTATATAAGACCTATTTTAAAATAGATCTTGTACAATTTTGACCTTTTTTATTTAACAAATTTAAATTAACCTTAAAACATCTATTTATTCTACTTAAAATTCGTTAAAAAAGGCAAAAAAAGAGAAGAATTTAAATTCTTCTCTTTTTTTGCCTTTTCTTATGGGCTATTTTGCAATAGAGTCTTTACAATCGACTTTTGTATTTTTCTGAATTTTTTATTAATTCCAAAGCATGTTCTAAACTCAATTTACTAAGTTCTGTCCCTCCTGCCATCTTAGCCAGTTCATACTGTCTTTCACCGTCTGATAAAACCTTAGCTATAGTATATGTTCGTCCATTATCTGTATATTTTTCAATAGTAAAATGTCTATCAGCCATGGCCGCAATTTGTGGAAGATGCGTAACACATATCAACTGATGTGACTTTGAAATTATAGCCATTTTCTGAGCTACAACCTTAGCTATATTACCACTTATTCCTACGTCTATTTCATCAAAAATTAAAGTTGGAATATCGTCTATATCTGCCAATATAGTTTTAAATGCAAGCATAATCCTTGCCATCTCTCCTCCAGAAACTATTTTCGTTAAAGGTCTAAGTGGTTCACCAGGATTAGGAGATATAAGAAATTCTATACTATCAAATCCATCACTAGATACATATTTTCTATCTGAATTGATATCTACTAAAAACTTTGTCTTATCCATACCTAAATCTGATAATTGTCTTAATAATTGTACCTCAAAGCGTTTAGCCACTTCTTTTCTCTTTTTAGACAAGGATTCACATGCGCTATATAATTTTTCCCACGTAAGTTCTCTTTGACTACTCAATTCTGCTAATAACTGATTGCTTTCTTCTATCTTTCTTATCTCTTTTTCTAATTCTTGACTATATTCTAATATATCAGAAATACTAGACCCATATTTTCTTTTGAGATCATTTATTAAATTCAACCGGCTTTCTATTTCATCTAATTTATTTTCATCAAATTTAAAAGTATCCATATAATCTCTAAGCTCCATAACGCAGTCTTCTAACTCATAATATATATTTTCAAAACGCCGCAACATTGGCTCTAATTCTTTATCAAGGTTAACTAAATTCTGAAATTCAGAACATATACTACCCAATCCTTCAGTTATAGAGGGAATACTAGATGACCATCCCCTATATAACAAATTATAGACCTTCTCAATCCCCTCCATAATATGTTCTGAGTTTTGTAGTACCGTCCTCTCCTGCATTAATTTTTCATATTCATCTATTTTTAAGTTTGCCTTCTTTATCTCTTCCAGCTGATATATTAAATAGTCTTTTCGTGCTCTTCCGCTGGCATCAATTTCCTGTATGCTTTCTATCTGATTTTGTACGTTTTTGAATATGTTGTAATATTTTCTAACTTCTTCTTTCCTCTCTTCTATAGAATTTCCACCAAAACTATCTAAAAATTTTCTATGCGATTCAACCGAAAGCAGAGATTGATGTTCATGCTGACCATGAATATCAATAAGATATTTGCTGACTTCTTTTAATACCGAAAGTGTCACTGCTCTACCGTTTATTCTACATATGTTCCTGCCATTAGATGAAAGTTCCCTTGTAATAATTAATGTTTCGTCATCTACTATTATTCCATAATTATCCAAAATCGAACTTAACACATCCATATTTTCTATAGTAAATATACCTTCCACGTATGCTTTATCTTCGCCTGCTCTTATAAGATTTCTATCGGCCCTTTCACCCAAGAGTAAATTTATACTATCAATAACTATAGATTTTCCTGCCCCTGTTTCTCCTGTTATTATATTAAGTCCTTTATCAAAATCAATGGATAACTGTCCAATAAGAGCTATATTTTCAATTCGCAGATGACTAAGCATAAATATTTATCCCCCTTATGCCTTCATAAGCTTACTAAATTTTTTCATAACATCGTTTACTAACTCATCTTTTTTGACCACAACCAATATAGTATCATCGCCTGCAATACATCCTATTATTTCTTTCCAATTTAAAGCATCTATGGCTCCAGCAGCCGCCATAGCACTACCACTTATCGTTTTAATCACAATCAGATTATTTGCCGATTCCATGGATACAACCGATTCAGAAAAAACTCTTATCAATCTGTCAGAAACACCATTTTCTTCTCTGTCAATAGGTGCATACTTATAGATCCCTGATGGAGATAAAACTTTTACCAATCGTAATTCTTTTATATCTCTAGAAACAGTAGCTTGAGTTACTTCTATGCCTCGTCTTCTTAATTCCTCAGCCAATTGTTCTTGAGTTTCTATATCTTTCTCTGAGATAATATCAAGTATAAGCGCATGTCTATTAATTTTCATCTACTAACCTCCTTAGCTCTGTAATTAATAACATAATCGTTCTGTCAACTTATTTCTCAATATATCAAAAAAACTTTCCTTTCCAATCTTTATAAATTTAGCACTCTTTTCATCTTTTCTTACTACTACCTCATCTTCTTTTTTAAGAGTAATGCCTTTTTGTCCATCAATGGTTAATACTATATCCCTATTATCGTCATCTACCACTATTTTAATCTCGTCATCTGCATTTGTTACAATGGAACGGATATTTAAAACATGTGGACAAATGGGGGTAAGAAGTAGACATTCCATATTAGGATTTATAACCGGTCCTCCCGCAGAAAGAGAGTAAGCAGTTGAACCCGTTGGGCTAGAAATTAAAATACCGTCAGCAGGATAAAAATTTACAAAATCATTATTTATAAATGCTTTAAGATGAATTATTCGTGCATAAGAACCTTTAGTTATTGCAATATCATTTAATGCTACAAATTCATCATATATTTCATTATCTCTAATAAGCTCTGCTTTAAGCATCATTCTATCTTCAATGTAATAAGTTCCTTCTTTCAGACTTTTTAATGCGATATCAACTTCTGAACCTTCAATTGCCGTTAAAAAACCTAAATTCCCTATATTGATGCCCAAAATAGGTACATCGTATTTGGCTGCATCCTTCGAAATACTAAGTAGGGTTCCATCTCCACCTAATACTAAAATAGCTTCACTTTTTTTGTACAATTCTTCTTTTGTGAGAGGGATTCCATTTTTTATAAAATCATACATTTCATCTACTATATAACTTGTTATGCCATATGTAGCTGCTTTTTCTACTATAGTAGCAGTTAACTCTCCATTATCCTTTGTCAAATTTGGAATGATACCTACTTGTTTCATAAAGGCCTCCCTTCTTCTAGAATAATTCTCTATGAGCATCATCTACAATAAATGGTATTTTTTCCATATAATCAAATTCAGACTTTTTCTCATTCTTATTTTTATAAAAATGAACTAAGAACTCTATATTTCCTTCAGAACCCTTTATAGGAGAATAAGTAAGATCTACAATCATAAAACCTTCTTTTTCTATAAATTGGACTATTTCAAATAACACTTCCTTATGAATATCAGGATCGCGAACTATACCTTTTTTTCCTACTTTATCAACTCCAGCCTCAAATTGAGGCTTTATTAGCGCAATTACATGGCTATCACAATCAAGTAATTTTCTTATAACAGGCACAACTAATTTTAAAGATATAAAAGAAACATCTATTACCGCTCCTTGAGCTAGTTCAGGTAGGTCATCAGGAGTTAAGTAACGTATATTCATCCTCTCTAATACGACTACCCTGCTATCGTTTCTTAATTTCCAATCTAACTGACCATAACCTACATCGATGGCATATACTCTAAGTGCTCCATTTTTAAGAAGGCAATCAGTAAAACCCCCTGTAGAAGCACCTACATCTAAAAAAGTTCGCCCCTTAACGGGGATATCAAAGATTTCAATTGCTTTTTCCAATTTTAATCCACCACGACTAACATAAGGTACCGGATCGGTCTTTACTTTTATATTAGCGTTTATATCCACTTTGGTTCCTGCCTTATCAACTCTAACTTCATCTATATATACCACACCTGCCATTATGGCACGTTGTGCTTTTTGTCTTGTAGGAAAAAAACCCCGCTCTACCAATAAAACATCTATTCTGACTTTCCTAGTACCTTGCATTAGTACGCTCCTTATTTTGATCTATTATATCTTTTATTTCCCATGCTAAACTTTTTCCATCAAGTCCTAACTCTTTAAATAATATATCCACACTACCATGGGAAATAAATCTGTCAGGTATCCCATAATTTTTTATTTTTAAATCTAAATTTTTAGCATTTAAAAATTCATTTATACTACTTCCAAAACCTCCGGCTATTATATTATCTTCAAGGGTTATCCAAAGTTTATATTTTTTATATAAAGAAAATAACATCTTACTATCCAATGGTTTAACTGTCCTAGCATTTACAACTGCAACCTCAATACCAAAACTTTTTAATATCTTTCGCACCTCGAGTGCTGTAGAGACCATTCGCCCAACAGCCAATATGGCACAATCTTTACCATCATGTAATATCTCCCATGATGGTATTTTTGCCCCTTTTTGTTCACCTAAACATGATTCATATCCCCTAGGATATCTTATTGCCAATGGACCTTTTACATGAATAGAATAATCTAACATCTTTTTTAGTTCAGCAACATCCTTAGGAGCCATAATTGTCATATTAGGCATGGTTCGTAAATAAGTAATATCAAATACACCTTGATGGGTTTCACCGTCTTGACCTACTAAACCGGCTCTATCTATACAAAAAACGACCGGTAAATTTTGGATACATACGTCGTGAAGTATCTGATCATATGCTCGCTGAAGAAATGTGGAATATATTGCCACATATGGCCTCATACCACTTATTGCGAGTCCAGCTGCCATAGTAACAGCATGTTGCTCTGCTATACCTACATCAAAAAATCTATTTGGAAAACTCTCTTCAAATTGTGAAAGCCCTGTACCGTCAGGCATAGCAGCACAAACCGCCACTATTCTTTCATCTTTTTTAGCCATCTCCACAAGTTTTGTACCAAATACGTGGGAATAGTTATCGACTTTTTGTTTCAATGGCCTACCAGTTTTTACATTAAACGATGATATACCATGATATGATTCTGGATATTTCTCTGCATATTCATATCCCTTACCTTTTTTAGTGACAATATGAACCAATGTAGGACCTGCTACTCTAGAAGCTATATTAAAAACCTCTATTAAATCAATAATATTATGACCATCAATGGGACCTATATAGGTAAAACCTAATTCTTCAAATAACACTCCAGGTAAAAAGATATATTTAAAGCTATTTTTAAGTCTTTCTGCCCCATATGCCATAGGATTCCCTATAACAGGAGTCTTTTTTAATATATATTCTATCTCTCGTTTCAGCCGATTATATTGAGAACTAGAACGTATTTTTGACAAATGCCTTGATAGTGCACCTACATTTTCGGATATTGACATTTCATTATCGTTCAAAACTACCATAAGTTTAGTATTTGTATGACCTGCATCATTTAATCCTTCAAAAGCCATACCACCTGTCAATGCACCATCGCCAATTACAGCAATTACATTACCATCTTCACCTTTTAAATCACGAGCTCTTGCGATTCCAAGTGCTGCAGATATGGATGTACTACTATGTCCAGTTTCAAATATATCATGTATACTTTCTTTTCGTTTAGGGAAACCACTTAAGCCACCATATTGACGTATTGTACAGAACATATCTTTTCTTTTTGTAATAATTTTATGGACATAGGACTGATGTCCTACATCCCATATTATCTTATCAAAAGGACTATTGAATACATAGTGAAGGGCAAGGGTTAGTTCTACAACACCTAAGTTAGAAGCAAGATGCCCACCTGTATTAGATATGTTTTTTATGATAAATTCCCTTATTTCATCTGATAGTTGATATAATTCACCTATAGTTAGGCGTTTTAAGTCAGATGGAGAATTAATACTATCCAATAGAGAATAATTACTCAAATTTTTCTCACTCTCTCTTCTTAATTATGTAAAATTTTCGTATTCACTTGTCAAACAAATATAATACTCGCCCCACATATAACAATATTTTTTGACTATTTTCCATTGCAAAACTTTTCCCAAATGCTTTACCACCAACAGTTAATGCTGCAATCAAACTGCTTATAACTATACTCAAAAAAGTTTCATCTAAACTTTTTCCTGTAATAACTAATTTTGCTACTAATATAGTACCTGCAGAACCGCTTAAAATTCCGCATATATCACCTACTACATCATTACAAAAACTAGACACCTGACTGGCATTCCGTATAAGTATGAGAGCTTGGTTTGCACCTTTGATTTTTTTCGATGCCATAGATAGAAATGGTACCTCTTCAGCAGCAGCAACAGCAATTCCTATTATATCAAAAATAACCCCTATAAATATTATAAACAAAATCGCTAATAAGGCTAAGAAAGTATTTTGCATATTTCTCACAAACATCTCAGAAAATATACCTAATATGTAAGTTAATATTAATGTGATTATTGAGATTTTTAAAAGCCATTTTTTACGATTGGTTCTGCTTTTCGCCTGTCTCTTGCTTGCCAACTTTATCACTCCAAAATGTTGGATCTGGTGGTGATAGGTTGGATAGACCTTGCGGTTTATGGTCCAGTAGGATTTCCCAACTAAATACTCCCCGTCGCCGATGGAGCGGTTTCCCTTTAAATTTAGTTTTATCTTGTCGCCAAAGATAAAACTGGATCACCTTACAACCACACTGTAATCTCCAACCTACCCTTTAAAAAGACAGTCTAGGAGCTTTCCTCTGCAGCCAATACCAGTTTCTAGCCTCTTTTGCAACATCGATTTCATATAGTAAATAGTAAAGATTCAAAGGGCCCCTTAGATCTTTACTTCATCACCTATAATCCGCCGATGCCACGCAAGGCAGGCTACACTGCACACAGCTTTATAGCCGCAATACAGGTTTAATCCCAAACAGTAGATATAAACTACCAATTTGGGTCTCCACGGAAGCTGGGTCGTCCTCTGCATGCCCTTGCAGACCGCCCTTCTTCCTTAACTTCCAGCACCAGCCCCCAACTGGGCGTCGAAAGCCAGCACCAGAAACTTCATCGATATGCCCTCAACGGATTTTTAGCCCCGTCTTCGAAACTGGTTGTGCTGACTAGAATACTGCACCACCAGATTAGTAATTATAGCATATTCGCTAATCTATTGCAATATAAGAAAATAACCCAACAGCATCTTAGATACCATGATACCCAATAAAGCCCCAACAATTACCTCCACAGGAGTATGACCTATAAGCTCTTTTAATTTTCTTTCAGATATCTTTCGCTTTGTTTGTAAAATATCAACAATTTCATTTAGCACTACTGCTTGTCTACCTGCAGCTCTTCTTACCCCAGCTGCATCATACATAACTACTAAAGCAAACGCAGTAGATAATGCAAACATTGAAGAATTATATCCATATACTTGACCAATTGATGTAGCCATGGAAACTACAAATGCTGAATGAGCACTTGGCATACCTCCAGAACCTACAAATCTTCTTATATCCAATCGTCTATTTAAGAGCAATGTTAATATAACTTTTAAAGTTTGAGCTATTAACCAAGCACAAATACTTACTAATAAAACAGAATTTTGTAATACCTCATCTACAAAGTTTTTCATATAACTCTCCCTTAACTCTGTCTATCTGCTATGTCTCTTGCTAATTGTTTTAGGAATTCAGCCTTATCACCAAATGGCTCCAACACATCAATAGCTTCCTCAATTAAAGCCTTTACACGCCTCTTTGATTCATCAAATCCAAATAACAGTGGATAAGTATTTTTTTTATTTTTCTTATCACTGCCTACTTTCTTACCTAATTTTTCAAAAGTTCCTGTAATATCTAACATATCATCTGTAATTTGAAAAGCCAAACCTATATTATTTCCATATATCTCTATACTTTCTATTAATGCCTCATCAATATTTTCCAATATTGCCCCAGCCAGCACTGATGCCCTTATGAGGGCGCCTGTCTTGTATCTATGGATAAACTCTAGAAGATCGCTATCTACTGAACTATCCTGATACATTATATCCGCAACTTGTCCACTTATCATTCCATTTATTCCCGAAGCACTTGCAATTATAGACATTGCTTTTAAATGATTATTTATATTATCAAGATAGCCATTAGCATTATCTAACATAATCTCATAAGCCATATTTAATAATGCATCTCCTGCCAATATTGCTATATCTTCCCCATATACCATATGATTCGTTGGCTTACCTCTTCTATATTCATCATCATCCATAGAAGGAAGATCATCATGTATAAGAGAATATGTATGTATCATCTCTATAGCACAAGCAAGAGGAATTGATTCTTCCATACAACCTCCAACCATACTATTTGCAGATATTAATAATATAGGTCTTAATCTCTTACCTCCTGCAAATATACTATATCTCATTGCATCTATAATTCTTTGAGAATATGATAAATGCTCAAAATTATCCATATCTAAATAATTCTCTAATTGATAGTTTATTTTATTTTGTAGTGATATATATCTATCTTTGAAATTCATTACCATTCTCCCTATCATCTATATTAAACGGCTCTTCTTTTAACTGACCATCTCTATCTTTTAATAAGATCTCTACAGTTCCTTCTGCCTCTTTTAATTTTGTATTACATAAATTGACCAATGCTATACCTTGCTGAAATAGCTCTAAAGACTTCTCTAAAGATAAGGTATTAGATTCGAGCATATTCACAATCTCTTCAAGCCTTGAAATAGCCTCTTCAAATGTCATATCTTTTAACGCACTATTATCCATAACTTGCTACCTCACTTTACTTTTTTATTTGCTGCTCTTTTTTTATTTTAACTACATTACAGCCGATAAGTCCATCATATAATCTCACATCTATAGAATCGTTTTTCTTCACTTGAGTTATACTATGAATTACTTTACCCATCTTGTCTGTTACCACGGCATAGCCTCTTTCTAAAACTTTTAAAGGACTTAATGCATCAAGATAAGACGATAAACTCGCTAATCGTTCCTTATTATGTCTAATATCTTCTGTTACAGAAGATATTAGACGACTGCTCAATTTATCTAACTCAATACCATAATAATTTATTAATCTATCTGGATATTTCAAAACATAGCTATTTTTTATTATATCTATCCGTTTTCTTTTAATACTCAAACATCCACATATAGAATCATGAAGGCGTTTTGTAAGTGTGGCTACTATTTGTCTATAATGCGACATATCGGGGGCAACTATTTCAGCAGCAGCCGACGGAGTCGAAGCTCTAAGATCTGCAACTAGATCAGCAATAGTAATATCCGTCTCATGACCAACTGCCGAAATAACAGGTATTGTTGACCTCCATATTGCCTTTGCAACAATTTCTTCATTGAAAGCCCATAGTTCTTCTATAGAGCCTCCACCTCGGCCAATGATTATTACATCAATGTCTTCTCTGGTATTGACATAATCTAAAGCAGCACTTATCTGAGTTGGAGCATTAACTCCCTGAACCAACACTGGAATTACAAGTATATTTATTGCCTTATTTCTTCTTTTTATAATATTTATAATATCTCTAACAGCTGCTCCAGTATGGGATGTTATCACCGCAACTTTCTTAGGAAAAGTAGGTATAGCCTTTTTAGTATCTTTATCGAACAATCCTTCTTGTTCTAGCTTATATTTAAGAGCTTCAAATGCTACATGAAGGGCACCTACTCCATCAGGTTCCATATGATAAGTATATAACTGATACTGCCCAGCCTTACAGTATAATGACACCTGACCTTTTATGATTACTCGCATTCCATTCGAAGGAATAAAATCAAGTTTGTCTCTATCTTGCCTAAACATTACACAACTAATCTGTGCATGTTCATCTTTTAATGTAAAATACATATGTCCTGATGAGTGAACCTTGAGATTTGATATCTCGCCTCGTATCCAGACTTCATTTAAAACTGGATCACGGTGCATTAAACTGCGAACATAGTCGTTTATTTGTCTTACACTAAATATCGTTCTATTCATGTCTGCGCACAATACAAAGTATTTTCTAGAAGCATAGCTATTGTCATAGGTCCAACACCACCAGGTACTGGAGTTATCCAACCTGCTTTATTGACAGCTTCTTCAAACTTTATGTCTCCATATAACTTATTATTTACTCTAGAAGTACCTACATCAATCACAACTGCCCCTTCTTTTATATAAGAGCCATCTATAAATTCAGGATTTCCCACAGCAACAACAAGAATATCTGCTTGCCTTGCTATATCTTTTAAATCTTCAGTTTTAGAATGACACATGGTAACAGTGGCATTTTTATGTAATAACATCAACGACACAGGCTTTCCTACTATATTACTCCTTCCTATTACCACTGCGTGCTTACCCTCTATTTCTATTCCCGTCTCTTCGATGAGATATATTATACCTTTCGCAGTACATGGTTCTAAAGTTTTTTCACCAATAACTAATTTTCCTACATTTACAGGATGAAAACCATCTACATCTTTTTGAGGATCTATAGCATTTAAAACAATCTGCGATTTTATATGTTTGGGTAGAGGGAGTTGTACCAAAATACCATGTACATCCTCATCTTCATTAAGTTCATATATCTTTTTTAATAATGTATCCTGAGATATATTACTGTCATAGTGTATTATGTTTGAATTTATACCAACACTTCTACAACTCTTTTCTTTATTCCTTACATATATTTGAGAAGCTGGATCGTCACCAACTAAGATAACTGTCAAACCTGGAATAATACCCCTATCCTCTTTCAACTTAATTGTTTTTTGTCTTATATCTTCCCTTATTTTTTTTGCTATAGCCTTTCCATCAATTATGTTAGCCTTCACAATTTCTCATCCCTTCATAGTATTTTATGCCAAGTAAAGCTGCTCCAATTGCATTATCCTTTGCAAATTTAGGATCAGCAAAAAATAAGTTTATATCTCGATTTTGTCCATCTTTTTTAAAGCAAGTGTATAATCTTCTTTTTAAAAGATTACTGGAGGTCACCCCTCCAACCAATAATACATCTGTTAACCTTGTTATTTCGATCCCATTTATGAGCCATTTATATAGTGTGTCTGCAAGACAATTATAAATCGAAATGGCAATATCTTCTTTTCTATGCCCATTTTTTAATAGTTTTTTTGTATAGGTTTCTGCGCCGGAGAACCCTATGGTTGTCCCGCGTACGAATATAGGCAAAGTTATAACACCCTCTTCACCTAATTCTGCTAATTCTTCCAAATGTGGTCCTGCTGGAAATTCAAGTCCCATAGCAACTCCCATTCTATCCACAAATTGTCCTGCATGAAGATCCTGAGTTCCTCCTATTATATCAATATGAAAACCAGATTCCAATTCCAATACCTTTAATAATTCAGATGTACCTCCTGAAAAATGAACTGCCAAAAATTCATTACCATGAGGACCATTTGCCGAATATCTGCCAGCCATTATATGACACTCCTGATGACTTACCGTATAAAACGGTACTGATAAAAAATCCGCAATTGTCTTGCCTATGACACTACTTACCACAAATACAGGCATATACGAATCCTTAATTGGCCTTGGCCTAGTAGTACTACACACTATCTTTATTTTTTTTGTATCGACTTTTTGAGCTATTTCACCTGTTATAGATGGGATATTTTTTAAATGCTTAAATATAGCATGTGATTGTCTAAGGCCTAATTTACCCTTATCTACTTCCAAAGGAATCTGACTATTGTATATGAGCTTACCATCAAAGGTCATTATAGCAAATGATGTAGTATAACAACTTGTATCAATACCCAATGCATAACCTTCCATAATTATTCTTCCCCATCTGTCTTTGTAAAGAATTCTTTAGAACTTATAATACTACCTAATACACCGTTTATAAACGAACTAGATTTATCACTGCCATATTTTTTTGCTAATTCTACCGCCTCGTTTATAGATACTTTATATGGAATATCATCCATATACATAAGTTCATATATAGCCAAACGTAAAATAGCCAGATCAATCTTAGATATACGATCAAATCGCCATCCTTTTACATGTTTTTTTATATATGTATCTATTTTATCTATATTATTTTCTACACCATATATTATATTATCTATATATTTTGAATTTTTATCATCTATACCAAATTCAGATTTCATCTCATCCAGAGCTTTCATGCTATAGGTACAAGATATCTCTTTCTGATATAGCAATCTCATTGCAATTTCCCTTGCAGAACTTCTAGACATAGACTTCTCCCTAACTTTCTATTTAATTACCACTTATCTTTATGAATCTTATCAAATATTGAATTAAAATCTTTACCACTATCTACTTTACTTCCTATCCACCAACCTAGACATATAAATATAATCAATAGTATAGAACGCCAAAAACCTATTGACAACACAAGTACTCCAAATATCAAACCTATTAGTATACCAATTACCTTACCTAGATTATTTTTAATATAAAGTTTAATTTTTTCGCTATTACACATTATAACTCTCCTCCTATTCAACTCTAGATCTCTGAGGATGGGTTAAATCATCAATAAAAATTTGAACTTCCTTTACATTTATCCCAGACACACCTTCAACATATTCCTTCACTTCATCTTGTATTTTCTTAGTGATATCTGGTATTATTACATCTGGCATTATCATAAGTTTTAGTTGTATAGTTATACCATCCATTTCAGATATAATATTGCTTTTTACATCCTTTACCTCATCAAATTTTCTAACAGCTTTTTGAGCAATATTGTTTAAAGTTCCTATAGACACCAATATTACACCCAACTCTGTATTTTTAACTAAAGCCCCAGAAAATGTTCTTTTTTTCTGACCTGGAAACATAAGCTTTATACATACCACAAATAAAAATACAGCAATAAGGGCAGTTATCAAATTAACTAGCCAGTTACCATCATAGTAAAATGCTATATACGAATTTATCTCACTTAATGGTATTACTCCAATTGAAAACACAAATAACCAAACAGATATAAGTAACACAAGGACTAAAAATAAATAATAAATAATTTTCCCTAAAACAGTATCTTTCATTGTATTTACCCCTTTCTGTCTTCAGATAATAACCCTCTGAGCTCTCAGAGGGTTATTTGCTGTTTATTAAGATTTAGGATCTTCTACCTCAATCTTCTCAGGATCATTGGAATTTTTGTCCTTTTTAGTTTGCTTTTCAAAATCAATTCCTTGAACATGTATATTTACCTCTACTACATCAAGACCTGTCATAGTCTCTACAGTCTTCTTGACATTCTCTTGTATCTTCCAAGCTACTTCGGGAACTCTTACACCATATTCTACTATTATATATAGATCTATAGCTGCTTCTTTTTCGCCAATCTCTACCTTTACACCTTTAGATAGATTTTTCATGCCTAGCATTTCAGTAAAACCACCAGCAAATCCACCACTCATTGCCGCAACTCCATCTACCTCTGTTGCTGCTAAACCAGCTATAATAGCAACAACCTCATCTGCAAATGTAATCTTTCCATATTCTTCAACTGCCGTCTGCACATTCTCTGACATAAACGCCATCCCCTTTCCTTTTCTAGGTCATTTTCTTAAGTATATTATAACAAAACTTTTCATATAATACAATTTAAACATGCCTAAATTCACGATCTAGGTATTATCTTTATATTTTCAGCTTGTTGTCCTGTCTCACGTTTAACTATATCTAAAATTTGTGCAACCTCTTCTGCTGATAGTTCTTTCTTATCCACTACCACATTGACAGAATTTTCTTGAAGTATCACTATGACATCATCAAATCCCTTAGCTTTTATAAGACCTTCTATAGATAATTCTTTTTCCATTATATTTGTTATTTGCAATATTTGATTTTGAGCCTCTACCTTCATATTTTCATCGAAACCAGGATTATCTATTATATTATTTATATATTCTATTTCTTTTTTTCTTGTATTTTCCCTATCATAGCGAAAATCCTTAAAAAAACTTGTAGTTGAAGAAGTCTCTATATTGCTCTCCTCTTCATTGTATTTATCCACATCAGATGGTAGATCTTTAACCAAAATATCCGGTTTTTTATCATCTTGAACTATGTTTTTATCATCTTCATAATCTAATACCCTATTATTGTATTTAAAATTTAAATATCCCGTCATTATGAGAAGAAACATTAAAACACCTACCACAAAACTTTTCCTCTTTAAAACCATACTTTTCACTCCTTACCATGATTTTCATCCATTACAAACACTTCAACCTTATTAGGACTTACACCTAAAACCGTCTGCACTGCCCTTAAAAGTTCTATCTTTACGTTTATATCATATGCACCTTCTGCAATAACTATAACGCCTTTTATCTCCGGTTCAACTTCTTTTATAACTAGAGGTTTTGTGCCATCAGATTCATTCATAGTCACAGCTTGATTATTTGTATCGCTTTGGATTGTCTTTCTCGCCCCTCCACCGCTGTCTTGTTCTTCTGTAGTCACATTTGATTGAGTGGTATTCATAGCTGTCACTATTTCCTTACTAGATGCATATGTTATCATTACTTCTACTTTCCCTGCTCCTTTTATAGCCGATAATTTTTTTTCTAAACGCTCTTCTTGCGTTCCATCTTCTTGACTTTCTTCTTCTATATTTGATTTATGTCCATCATCTTGATTATCCTTTGGTTTGTCAATTGGCTTTAAAGAAGATATATATATACTTATTATTATTGCCATCACAAGTATAGTTACAATCAATTCATAATTTTTTATTTCCTTAATTTTAGTAGTAAAAGTTTTAATAAAATTCTCAAATTTCACTCCCATATACCTCCTATTTAACCGTATATTTCAATAGTTATATTCTCCCTCGGTACATTATATAAGCTAGAAAGATAATTAATTATATCTAATAACTCTTTATGTTCTGAATTTATTTCGGTTGTTATTTTTTCATTCTTCATCTCAACATCTCTAGTCTTAATATAAATTTTATCTATGATATACATGTACCCATCTATATTATCTAATTCCACTAATACAACCGTATTTTGAAATCTCGTTACACTTTCTATTTGGGTCTTAATTTGGTTTTCTACATTTTTTTTGAATAGTTCCTTAATCTGTTGAGCTTGAACTTTGTCTATAATTTGACTTTGAGACTTTATATCCATTTCTGTCATCTGATTATAATTTATGTACGTACCATCATTAAGTAAAGCCACATTATGTATATTAAAAAATGGTTTTAATATCATCGTTAGCATTATTAGATTAATCAAAAATTTAGTATATTTTTTAAAATCTCCATTAGGTAAGGACATATCTACGATAATATCTAATATTGATATTAACAATATGTTTCCAATAAGTTCCTTTAATTCTAGTCTCAAACAATTCACCTACCTCATAAAAAAAATAGCATTACCTGCAGCTATCATCATAGATATAATAATGAAAAAAACTAATGCAATCCCTAATACTGTAATCAATAAAATGCTCAATATATTTCCCATATCAGCTAAACAGTTTGCAATACGCTTATCGGATATTAATTCTATAAGAGCACCAGTTATTTTATATACTAACGATATAGTAAATATCTTAATACAAGGAATTAAACAGATCATTATTATCATAAATAGACCTGCTACTCCTACAGCATTTTTTACAATCATAGAACATCCTATTATAGTATCTACAGTCTGTGAAAAAAGTCCTCCCACTACAGGTATAAAGTTCTCTATTGCATATTTAGTAGTCCTTATGGATATCCCATCAAATGTAGTTGACATTATACCTTGTATTACTATTACACCAGTAAGAATGGTAAACGTTATCCCTAGGATCCACGAACATAGACTCTTCACTAATTCATTAAGTTTTGTAAGTTTAGAATCATATCCTATGTATGAGATTATAGATAAAACTGCCGAGAGTAATATTAAAGGTAGCATTACATTTTTTAAAAATGGCCCTACAAAACCTGCAGCAAACATAAATGCAGGTTG
>CZCB01001263.1_pt1 | contig 62953 bp, 47 predicted proteins | sample 591991 | NCBI WGS metagenome assembly CZCB01 (sample SAMEA3556809, study PRJEB10932) | anaerobic digester metagenome
ATCCCGGCGCCGTGGGCGACTTGGTTCTTTATGCCGAATGGAAACCCGTTGAGTACAATATTATATATAACCTTGACGGCGGCGTAAACAATCCCGCCAATCCCGACACATATACCATTGAGGACGAAATCATTTTTACGGAGCCGCATAAAGACGGCTATCAATTTTCGGGTTGGTTTGACGCATATAACAATCGCGTTTTGGGCTTGTCCCAAAGAACGGGGAATGTGGTTGTTTACGCGCAATGGCAGGTCATTATTTATGAGGTAAGCTATAATTTGGACGGCGGCGTCAATTCTTCATACAACCCCAACACATACGATATGGAACGGTATTATGAACTGCGGCCGGCCTCAAAGGTAAATTATATTTTTAAGGGCTGGTACGACAACGCCGCTTTTGAAGGACAAATGATTACTCATTTGCCCATAGAAGATTATTACGACGACATAACGCTTTACGCCAAATTCCTTCCCGAACTCGACATAATTTACTATTTGGACGGAGGACAAAACCATTCGGACAATCAAATTGTATTTACCATTGAAGACTCGGTAACTTTATACGATCCCCAAAAAACGGGATATATCTTTTTGGGCTGGTATGACAACGAGAGTTTTGAAGGCCAGCCGATAACATCTATTCCAACGGGAACTTATCAAAATGTGTTTTTATACGCCAAATGGCAAGCCGTTGAGTACAGCATTACATATTATCTCGACGGGGGAACAGATAACACAAACCCCGCAAGCTATACCATAGAAGATGAAAATATCGTGCTGACCGCTCCTTACAAGCATGGCTATACATTCGAGGGTTGGTACAACAACATAAATCATACCGGCAACAAAATAACCATGATACCCAAGGGAAGCGTGGGAGACAGAACTCTATACGCGGCTTGGACGCCCACCGCTTATTCCATTACATATCACCTTGACGGCGGCAATAACGCTTTGAACAACCCGCAGACTTATACGATTAACGATACCGTTATCTTTTATAATCCCACCAAGGCGGGCTATGAGTTTGACGGCTGGTATACCGACGCCGATTTTACCAATCCTATCGCCGAAATACCCCAAAACAGCACGGGGGATGTGGTTATTTACGCCAAATTCCTTCAGCTTTACACCATTTCCTACCAAACAAACGGCGGAATAAATGACGCCAAAAACCCGTCCAATTATACGATAAAGGACAGCTTTATTCTATATCCCGCGTTAAGAACGGGTTACAGGTTTATAGGCTGGTACGACAACGCGGGATTTACGGGAGATGTCGTTGACGAAATAGAGCAGGGAACTTCGGGGAATATAGTTTTATATGCCGAATTCCTTATTGAATACGGCATAACTTATGTTGTTTACGGCGGCGAAAATAATCCTTTGAATCCAAGCGGCTATGTGGAAACAGAAGAAATTATTTTTGAATCCCCCGCCAAAATCGGCTACACCTTTATCGGATGGTATGACAGCGAGGATTTTGACAATGAGATAACGGGCATATCGTTTGGCAGCCAAGGCAATATAACCGTATACGCGCTTTTTGAAGTAATAGTTTACGATATAAACTATCACCTTGACGGCGGAAGCAACCACCCGTATAATGTTTCAAGCTATACCGTGGAAGACGACAGCATTATTTTGATGCCCGCATCGAAAGAAGGGTATAGCTTCAAGGGCTGGTACAATAATGGAAGCTTTGAAGGAAACCCCATTAACAGCATTCAGCATGGCAGCGTGGGAGATATTAATCTTTACGCCAAATTCTTGAAAATATACCATATAACATATTTGCTTGACGGCGGACAAAATGACAGCGACAACGCTTCAACCTATACACAAGACCAAACAATAATCCTTAAACCCGCCATACCCAGAGACGGATACCGCTTCCTTTATTGGCAGCTGGATGGAGAAGAAATTCAGGCAATAAGCGGCATGAGCGGAGATTTGACAATAGAAGCGGTATACGAGATTATTCAATACGATATTACCTATCATTTGGACGGCGGAACAACAAACAGTCCTTCGTCGTATACGGTGGCCGATACCGTAGTATTGCTGGATGCCGAAAAAGCGCACTTTGTTTTCTTGGGCTGGTATGACAACCCTGATTTTGAAGGAGATGCCATAACGCAAATTGAAAGCGGAAGTAGCGGCGCTAAGGAATTTTACGCTTTGTATGAGCCTCGTCAATATACCATAACTTATCATTTATCGGGCAGCGAAAACAATCCCTTGAATCCTTCCCAATATACCATATTTGATAGTTTTGAATTGAAAACCCCGACAAGAAACGGTTTTGATTTTTTGGGCTGGTATGACAACGCGGAATACAATAACGCCCCCATAGCCGCCATAGAAGAAGGCAGCCATGGCGATATTGATTTATTCGCCAAATGGGAAATAAAGACTTATATAATCGAGTATAACTTAAAAGGCGGCATAAATTCTCCGCTTAATCCCACAACATATACGGCGCTGGACACGGTAATTTTCCATGATCCCGTCAGGGAAGAGTATACATTCGGCGGGTGGTACGATTTTGATCCCTCCAATTTATCTAATGAAGAATTGGATGAGAAAACGCCTATTACTAGATTTGAAGCGGGAACGGTGGGGAATAAAGCGCTTTACGCCAGATGGCTGTCCGAAGTATATACCATCACATATGTGCTTAACGGCGGAGTAAACAATTATAACAATCCCGAAACATACACTAGAGATATGCGCATTACTCTTTATTCTCCCACAAAGATTGACCATACTTTTATCGGCTGGTATGACAACCCGCAATTTCTGGGAGAGCCTATTACCGTTATACCTTCAGGCTCGGAAGGAAACAAAACATTTTACGCCAAATTCTCATTGACATATTATATAACATACATACTTAACGGCGGCAGCTACCATAACGAACCTTCCACTTATACCCAAGACGATGACACCATTATATTGGGACAGCCCATAAAAAGCGGATTTGTATTTATGGGCTGGTACGCCAACGCGCAGTTCAACGGAGAAATAATAACGGAAATCCCCGCGGGGAGCACGGGAGATAAGACATTCCACGCAAAATTTCTGCAGCAGTACGCGGTATCTTATTTCCTGGATAACGGCGTTAATCATCCCGACAATCCCAACGTTTACACGGTTGAAGACAGCTTTACGCTGAAAGACCCCGTAAAAACAGGTTATATTTTTGTAGGCTGGTACGCGGAAGCGACTTTTGATACCCAAGTATACGGCGTTGAGGCGGGAATAACGGGAGAATTGAAATTTTTTGCGAAGTTCCTGTTTATTAACGAATTGAACTATATACTTAACGGCGGGATTAACTCGCCTTTGAATCCCCTCAGCTTTACGGTTGAAGACAACTATGACTTATATCCCGCCACCAGACAAGGTTATTCCTTTGAAGGCTGGTACAGCAACGCCAACTTTTTGGGAGACCCAATAACGCGGGTGGGCGAAGGTTCTTCGGGATTAAGGAATCTTTACGCCAAATGGGAAATAATAAACTATACCGTTGACTATGTTTTGAACAACGGCATAAACAATATAAACAACCCCACCGATTACAACATAGAAAGCCCCACACTGCAATTATACGAACCGGGCAGAACATATTATGAGTTTTTGGGGTGGTATGACAACGCTGATTTTACAGGAAACCGCATTGAGCAAATAATATCGGGTTCCACAGGCAATTTAACTTTTTACGCCAAATGGCAGCCCATTGTCTATACGATAACTTACGAGCTTTCGGGCGGCGTAAACAATCCTTCCAATCCGCTGACCTACACCATTGAAAGCGAAACCATAGTGTTTGGCGATGCGCAAAAGGCGGGAGCGAACTTTGTCGCTTGGTACGATAACCCCGCTTACAGCGGCTCAAGCGTTTTGGGCATAGCCAAAGGCAGCGTGGGCAATAGGATATTTTACGCCAAATGGGATTTAATCGAATATAATATTATTTATCATATCGATTCGGGAGCCAGCAATTCCCCTTCCAACCCCGCCACATATAATGTGGACAGCAATATAACTTTGCAAGGCGCGGTTAAAGGTTATTATACTTTTATTGGATGGTATGACAACCCTGATTTTGAAGGCGAAAAAATAACCGTGATTACGGGAAGAACAGGAGATTTACATTTATATTCAAGATTCTCGCTTACATACTTTATCAATTATAACTTAAACGGCGGAGTAAACAATCCCTTGAATTCTCCAAGCTTTACCGAGCTGTCTTCGGACATAATATTGCAAGCCCCCCAAAAAGATTATTATGAATTTGAAGGCTGGTATACTTCGGCGGATTTCTCCACCGAGCCAATAACGCTTATTCCTTCGGGAACGACCGACGATATTAATTTATACGCCAAATGGTCTCCCAAGGAATTCAGCATAATATATCATTTGGGCGGCGACGGCGAAAACCCGAATCCAGCGACATATACCGTGGAAACCGACAATATTAATTTGCAAGCGCCCGTAAGGAACGGATATTCTTTCCAAGGCTGGTACGATAACGCCGGCTATCAAGGAGTGCCCATAGAGGTTATTCCCATGGGAAGCGTGGGGAACAGGGAATATTACGCCAAATGGGAGGTAATCACATATCAAATCACTTATTATCTTGACGGCGGCGTAAATTCCATTTACAATCCGACAAGCTATAATATACAAAGCTCAAATATCATTTTGGAAGAGCCTCTAAAAAGCTATTATATCTTCCAAGGCTGGTACGATAACGCCAATTTCGAAGGGGAAGCGGCAACGGGAATTCCAAGCGGAAGCTGGGGAAACAAAGAATTTTACGCGTTGTGGACTCCCGTTATATACAATATCAATTATCATCTGTATGGCGGAGTTAACGCCGCAAGCAATCCTCATTCCTACACATACGAAGATGAATACATATTGGAAGAGCCCACAAGAGAATATTATATCTTTGAAAACTGGTACTTAAACAGCTCCTTTACGGGAAATCCCATTACGAAAATTGAAAACCGAAACGGCGAACTCAATCTTTACGCAAAATGGATTCCCATAAGCTTTAATATAATTTACAGCCTTGACGGGGGCATAAACCATCTTGACAATCCCGACAAATACACCATTGAAACGAATATAATTTTGCAAAAAGCCACAAAAGCCAATTATAACTTTATGGGCTGGTACGACAATCCTGATTTTGAAGGACAGCCTGTTATCCAAATAGCAAACAGAACGGGCGATATGATACTGTACGCCAAATTCTTGTTGGCATACAGAATTACATATTACCTTGACGATGGCGAAAACAACGTTTTGAATCCCGAAACATATACTGAAGAAGACGAAATAATTTTGCTTGCGCCGCATAAAGCCAATCATATCTTTATGGGTTGGTACGACAACCCCGATTATGCAGGGGATACGGTAAGCGGAATTCCGTTGGGAGAAAGCGGCGACAAGGCGTTTTACGCCAAATTTATGATAGCGTACAGAATTACTTATCATCTTAACGGCGGCGCAAACGATGAACAAAATCCCCCGTATTACTTAGAGGATAATGATATCGCGCTGAAAAATCCTTCCAGAGCGGGATATATGTTCTTAGGCTGGTACGACAATCCGAATTTTGAAGGCGAACCCATATATATAATTCATGGTCAGGACAAAGCGGATGTTACTCTGTACGCCCGCTGGGAGCAAGCAGGCTATTATCTGTATTTTGGAGAATATCCTCAATCTTTGGCCATAGACGAAGCTGTTGCCCAAATGGGCTCTCAAGCCGACGCAGACGGTTATTACACAAGCTCTTACGACAATATGAGATACGCTTTGCTGGACGGCAAATATTATAAGGTGGAGCCCATAAGATGGAGAGTAATTACTTATGCCGAAGGCAAAGCGACATTGCTTGCCGATATAATACTTGACGCAGGAGCGTATAATGATTTATATCAATCTATAACTTGGGAAAACAGCAAATTGAGAACGTGGCTGAATGACGCTTTCTATTCCGCCGCTTTTAACGGGAGTTTTGACAATGTAGTTAATTCGCTCACGCAAACAAGCGTCAATCCCGCCCATAACACCCAAAGCGGCAACGCGGTATATGACAATGTAAGACTTATGTCCATTGAGGAAATGCTTAATAATGAATACGGATTCAATTCTTCTTACGGATATGCGGATAACAACAGAATCGCCAAGGTTACCGATTACGCCAAAGCAAGGGGCGCTTACGCGAACGAAAGCGGAAACGGTATATGGTGGCTTTACTCGGCGGGAAGCAATTCAAAATACGCCGCGTATGTAGGGGCGGAAGGCAAGATTTATACAAACGGCAACAATATAACATTGCCGTATTACGGCATAAGGCCTTCAATTTGTTTGCAACTTACGGCAGATTAATCGCAAAAAAATTATTGAAACGCCGAACAAATGTTTGGCATTTTTTTACATATTTTTGTAGTTACTGATAGATGCTTTTTTAAGCCTTGATTTGCCCGTTTCTATTGATAATATAAGCATATGTAAATTGACATAGACACATAATTATGGTATCATGAAGCAAGATTTTACTGATGTTTGCGGAGGTTGAATGGCTAAATACGAATCGACAAATATTAAAGTTCTGGAGGGGTTGGAAGCGGTACGGTTAAGGCCGGGGATGTATATCGGCTCCACAGGCTCAAAAGGACTTCATCATATACTTTGGGAAATAATAGACAATTCCGTTGATGAAATCGCCAACAAATACGGAAACAAGATAGATGTCATCATTAATGAAGACGGCTCTGCCACCGTCGAAGATAACGGCAGGGGCATTCCCGTGGACATTCATCCCGTCTTAAAAATGCCGGGCGTGGAAATAGTCTTTACAAAATTGCACGCTGGCGGAAAATTTGACAATAAGGATTATACATACAGCGGAGGCTTGCACGGCGTGGGCGCCAGCGTTACAAACGCTTTGTCGGAATGGCTGAATGTGGAAGTCTATAGGGATAATAAAATACACCGCATTGAATTCCATTCTCCCGTAATAAAGGGCAAAATCAAAAGCGGAATAATAAAAACCCCCTTAACGGTAATAGGAACCACAAAAAAACAAGGCACAAAAGTAACCTTTATGCCCGATGAGCGCGTTTTCGGCAATGAGACCTTTGACGCCGAGAATATTATAAGCAGACTTAGAGATTTGGCTTTTTTGAACAGCTCCATTAAATTTACTTTCGAGGACAGAAGAAGCGAAAACCCGCAAGTTGAAGAGTTTTTTTATCAAGGCGGATTGGTTGATTTTGTCGATTACATTAACGAATCCAAAGATGTTGAAAAGAATAAGACAATATATTTGGAGGGGCAAATCGATAAATTCTTATTGCGGGTAGCTTTTCAGCATACAAAGACTTATACCGAAAACATTATTTCCTTTGTCAATAATATTCCCACAATTGAAGGCGGATATCACGAAACAGGGTTTAAGAGCGCGCTGACAAAATGCATGAACGATTTCGCAAGGGCAAATAATTATCTTAAACCCAAAGACAACAATCTGCTGGGCGAAGATTTTCGGGAAGGGCTTACCGCGGTCATTGCGGTAAAAATGCAAAACGCCCAATTCGAGGGACAGACCAAGTCCAAATTGGGGAATCCCGACGCCAAAACGCTTGTGGAAAGCATAGTAAACGAAAAGCTGGAGGAGTTCTTAAAAAAGAGCAAAAATAAAAGCATCGGGGAATTTATCGTAAAGCAGGCAATCGACGCTTGCAGGGCAAGGGAAGCCGCCAAGAAGGCAAAGCAGCAGCAGCGCCAAAAAAACGCCATGATGGGCGCTTCATTGGTAGGCAAATATGCCGCTTGTACGGGCAAGGATTCGGAATTGAACGAATTGTTTATCGTAGAGGGAGATTCGGCGGGCGGCTCTGCCAAACAAGGCAGGGACACAAACAAGGCAGGGACAGAAGGTTTCAAGCCATATTGCCGCTTCGGGGCAAACCTCTAAATATTCTTAAAGTCAATAAAAAAGAAAAAATTTACGAAAATGAAGAAATAAAAACCATAATAGCCGCTTTGGGCACAGACACCGAGGATGATTTTAACATTAATAATTTAAGGTACGGGAAAATTATTATTCTGTCAGACGCCGACCAAGACGGCTACCATATCAGGTCTTTATTGCTGTCGCTATTTTATACGCTGACCAAAGAACTGATTATCGAAGGCAAAGTATTCGTAGGCATGCCCCCTCTTTATAAAATACAGAAAAAGGATATAATCAAATACGCTTATACCGACAAACAGCTTGACGCCATTGTGGAAGAAATGAAAAGCGGCTACACCATACAAAGATATAAAGGTTTGGGCGAAATGAACGCCGAACAGCTTTGGGAAACCACCATGAATCCAAAGACAAGGACTTTGGTCAAAGTTACCATGGAAGACGCCAAAGAAGCCGACAAAATTATTAATACCTTTTTGAACGACGATTCGCAAATCAGAAAAGACTATATTTTCAAGTACGCCAATTTTAATAAACAAGATGAGTTTGCTCTAAAATACGGAGGTTGACTTTAATATATGAGCGCAAAAAAAATCGTGGAAGAAAATTTTGAAGAAAAGATTATTGAAAGGCCGCTTTCAAGGGCCATTCATGAATATATGATGCCTTACGCCGAATATATAATTTTGGACAGGGCTTTGCCGAGGGTGGAAGACGGACTTAAGCCCGTTCAGCGCCGCATTCTTTATACAATGTACGAAATGAATCTTAAGCCGGACGGTCCTTTCAAAAAATCGGCAAGGGTAGTAGGCGATTGTTTGGGCAAATATCATCCGCACGGCGATGTTTCCATATATCAAGCCATGGTAAATATGGCGCAGGACTTCAATATGAGAAACACCTTGGTAAAGGGGCACGGGAATTTCGGTTCAATTGACGGCGACAGGGCGGCGGCCATGAGGTATACCGAAGTCAAGCTGGAGCCCCTTGCTTATGAATTGTTAAGAGATCTTGATAAAGATACCGTAAAGTGGGGGAAAAACTTTGACGATTCGCTTATGGAACCCCAAGTGCTCCCCGGCAGATTCCCCAATCTATTGGTGAACGGCGCTTCGGGTATAGCAATCGGGCTTTCAACCAAAATACCCCCTCATAACCTTACGGAAGTAATAGACGGCACAATAGCCATGATAGATAATCCCAACATCAGTCTTGCAAGTTTAATGGAGATTATCAAGGGACCGGATTTCCCCGGGGGCGGATACATAGAAATAGGAAATCTGGAAGAGCTTTATTCCACGGGCAAGGCTCAAATCCCCATGGCGGCAAGATATGAAATAGAAATTACGGACAACGGCAGACAGCAGATAGTCATTACCGAAATACCGTATAATGTTAACAAGGCCGATTTGCAGCAAAGGATACTTAATTTGCGTGATTCGCTTACGGCGAAAAACGGCAAGAGCGACAACATTCTGGGCGGCATAACCGAAATACTTGACGAATCCGATAAAACGGGCATAAGAATAGTTATTAAGCTCAAAAAAGGCGAGGACGCCAAAAAAATCGTGGAATACTTGTATAAAAGAACGGATTTGAAATGCAACTTTAACGCCAACATGATTGCCATTGCCGACGGCAAACCCAGACAAATGGGGCTTATCGAAATTTTGCGATACTACATAAAGCACCAAAAAAGCGTAGTGCTTAACCGTTCCAAATATGATTTGAATGTCGCCAAGAAAAGGGAACATATACTGGACGGTTTTATTATTATTCTTCCGCAAATTGACGAAGTGATAGCCATAATCAAGGGCAGCAATTCCAGAACGGACGCAAAAATCAAACTAAAAGACAGATTTAATATCAGCGACAATCAAGCTGACGCCATTCTGGATATGCGTCTTGTCAACCTTACAAAAATGGAAATAACTAAGCTTGAAAAAGAGCTTAAAGAGCTTAAAGAGAAAATCAGAAAACTGACCAAAATAATCAATTCGGAAAAAGAGTTGTCCGCAGTCGTGAAAGAGGAGTTATTGGAAATCCGCAATAAGTATAAAACCAAGAGACTTACCTTAATCGTGGACAGCATTGACGATATCATTATAGACCCCTGCGAAGAGGCTTTGAAAGGCAGCGGCAAATGCGGCTATGCGGTAATAAGCGCTGAAGGCGGGATTAAATTCCTTAATGCCAGGAATTTTATGAGCGTGCATAAAGACGCGGAATCTTCAGGATATGACGGATTGGCGAAAGCAGTCGCTTATGTCGATAAAACCGACACCGCCATTATCTTCACCAATAAAGGCAACTGCATTAAATTAAATACCGAAACCATGCTTGAAAGCAAATGGACGGATAAAGCTTATGAATTGCATGAAGTCTTTGCGAACGCTCAAAAAGACGAAAAAGCCGTCAGCATATTGGTTGCGGGCGAAAACATTAAAGATGATGACGAAATATATATTTACACCCGAAACGGCATGGTAAAAAAGAGCCCGCTTAAAGAATATATCGTGAATAAAGATATTTATCAAGCAATAGTGCTGAAAAAGGGCGACGAAGTCATAGGCGCCGAAAAGAAAATGGAAAATGCCACCATAATCTTTGTTGCCGATGACGGAGTGTGCGTGAACGCCGAAACCGACGATATACCCTTGCAAGGCAGGAAAGCGGGCGGGGTTATCGGAATCAATCTCAACGATAACGCCAATGTGATTTTCGCAGGTCAATGCGAAGGCGAGGAAGGCTTTGAGGAAAACACCTTGGATTTGCTTGGGGAGCTGGTTGTGATAAACAACAACGGGCACGCCAAAAGGCTGATAATAGCATATATTGATATCATGAAGCGCAACCGCAAGGGTTTAAAAATCATGGATTTGTCAAAAGCCGACAAAGTGGTTTACGCTTCAATCGTTACCGACCCTTATAAAATCGTTATGGTGGACAAGGATAACAAATTTGAAGTAGTGGATACCGAGGATATTTTTATCGAGGCCAGAACGACAAAGGGAAAGAAAGTAACCTCTCTTAACAATTGCAAATTTGCGGTGAGACAAACCGAAGACGGCGTATAATTTTGCGGTTTTATTATTAAAATACGGCTGTCTTTTTAATGATATTGACAAAATAAATATAAACATTATATAATTAACTTATAAATTAAAAGGAGAATTACATGAAGAAGGCGTTTTTACTCGTATCAGCGTTGACTTTAATAATAATTATGTCCTTCGCTTTTATTGCCTGCGGCGATAAGGATGATGAATTAACTATAGTCAGGTATNNGGATTATGAGCTTATAGAAGGCGACAAATTTGATGTTTCCAAAGTGGCTATCAATTGTTATTTGTCCGACGGCAGCGTCAGAGACGTGAAGAACAACCTTTATTTTGACAAGGCCGAACTTGAGGATAAGCTCGACGACGAAAACAATCTTTCCGAGGATTCGGCCGGCGAGTATACAGTTCCCGTCTACCATCTGGATAAGAAAATAGGCGATTTGAAAGTTATCGTTAAAGTAAAAAGATAGGTATCATATGCTGTTATCAAAGCTTGTTTCAGAAAGGACCAAAGAGATGCCGGCAGACGCGCAGATAAGAAGCCATGCGCTGCTGGTAAGAGCAGGATACATTAAATTAGTCGCAAACGGAATTTGGACGCTGTCTTGCCCCGCGAAAAGAATTTGCTCCAAAATAGAAAAAATCATACGGGAAGAAATGGACGCTATCGGCGGACAGGAAGTAAGTTTTCCCGTGGTTATGCCCAAAGAGCTTTGGGAAGAATCGGGGAGATATGCCGCCATAGGCGAGGAAATGGTTCGCTTCGAGGACAGGTGCGGCAGACCTATGGTGCTGGGAATGACCCATGAGGAAGCCGCCGTGCATTTATGCAAGAACTGGGTGTCAAGTTATCAGCAGCTTCCGTTTATGATATACCAGATTCAAACTAAATTCAGAGATGAAGCAAGGTCAAGGGGAGGGTTGATAAGAGTAAGGGAATTCGTAATGAAAGACGCGTATTCCTTCCATGCGGACAAGGAAGACCTTGAAGCTTATTACGATAAAGTATACGAAGCTTATAACAGAATCTTCAAAAGAATAGGAATGAAGGATTTTGTGGCCGTAAAATCGGACAGCGGCATGATGGGCGGAAATGTGGCTCATGAATACATGCTTCTTACCGAGGCGGGCGAAGACACCATAGCCATATGCGCTGATTGCGGTTATAAAGCCAACATTGAAGTGGCGGAAAGCGTAAGAGAGCCGATTGGGGACGAAATAAGCGAAGATATCGCGGAAGTTTACACGGCGGACAAAACCGAAATAGCCGAACTTTGCGATTATCTGAAAATCCGGCCTTTAAGAGTAATTAAAGCGGTGAGCTATAATATAAAAGGCAGCGACCAAACTGTATTGGTTTTCATAAGGGGAGACCTTGAGGTAAACGAAGCCAAGTTAAAAAAGATAATCAAAAAAGACATAGCGCCATCCAATTTGCAGGATTCCAAAGAATTGGTGGCGGGCAATATCGGACCGATAGGTTTGCGCCTTAACAACGCGATAATCATATACGACAAGTCATTGCAAAACTGCAACAACATGTACTGCGGCGCCAACAAACCCGAATATCACCTAAAAGGCGTAGACGTTCAAAGGGATATGCAAATAACTGCTTTTTACGATGTGGCAAAAGTAAAGGAAGGGGAAAGCTGCCCCGTTTGCGGAAAGGCGTTGTCGCTAAGGAACGGAATAGAGGTAGGGAATATTTTTCAGCTTGGCGATAAGTATACAAAGTCAATGAATATGGCGGTGCTTGACTCCGAAGGCAAGGCTTTTAATCCAATTATGGGCTGCTACGGCATAGGAATAGGCAGAGCGCTTGCTTCGGTAGCCGAAGAATCCAATGACGAATACGGGCTTATATGGCCTATGAGCATAGCCCCCTGGCATGTGTATTTATGCCCGTTAAGAATTGACAATCCTGAAATTAAACAAAAAGCTGACGAATTATATAATCAAATGACAAAAGCCGGTATAGAAGTACTGTATGATGACAGAGATATATCGCCCGGAGTGAAATTTTCTGATTGCGATCTTATGGGCATACCGTTAAGATTAGTAATAAGCCCCAAAACTTTGGCAAACAATCAAACAGAAATCCAATCCAGGGACAGAAGACATAAACTAAATCCAAATACAGAAGATACCATAAGGGTAATTCAAGAATTAATAAAGGAATAGTCTTCTTGAGGAGGAAATAATAATGAAAAAAGCGTTAATGTTGATTTTTGCGTTGCTTGTTGCCGCATTGCTTCTTACCGGTTGCGTTACTCCCCCCAATCCCGGAAACCAAAACGGCAACAACAATAAATATGACGATTGGGTCATTATAAATAATGCCGACGATTCCGATGTATACGGCAAATTATTGGCAGGCGTAATGGGTTCGCTTAGAGATATGTCCACCGAGAAAGTAGGCAAAAGCAACCCCATTATTTTTGTAGATTCCAAAGTCAAATTGGAGCTTAACGACCATTTATTGTGGCTTGCCATTAAATTGAATTACAATTACGACAACAATGAAGATATGAGGTTTAGCGCCGAGATTATAGACAGCGACGAAAAAAGCATAATTCTGGGCGCGTATTACATGCAAAATTATCTCTATCTTAAAATTATGGACGGAGAGGCGGGCGAGCTTAAAGTGCCCATAGAAAATGAAGTAATCAGCAAACTCTTCCCCATTGAATTTCAAGGTTTCAAAACAGAAACCATAATCGCGGCGATGTCCGAAATAATAGTGAAGAACGGTCCGATTACGGGAAGGAGCAGACTTTACGGCACAATCAGCGAATATGAATACAATTTTAATATTAATTTGCCGGGCACATTGCAAAAGATAGTAAACTTTATCAATAAAGATACCATGGAGAATTTGGACACTCAGCTTATCAGCGAAATCCTGCAAAGAATAATGGGCGTATCTTTTGAAGACATTGTAGACGGCAGCATACCCGATTCCGAAGTACAGGTCAGCTTCGCGACATCCGACAATAAGATTACCTCCTTTAGTTTTGATTTATCAATAGACCAAGACGAACACAGCGAAAATACATTATTTGACGGAGACATCATTAATTTATTGTTTGAGCTGGAAAAATTAGTTATTGACAAAACTCCTCCCACCACTCCTTTTATTCCTTTTTTCGCCTCCAATGAATATAAAAATTATGAAGATTATCTTGACAAAAGCTTCGGTCTGCAATTGGATGTAACGCAGAAAGGCAAACAGGGCGGACAGGACATTCCTTATAAAGTCAAAGCCGAATTAAAATTAGATTTTAACGATGCCGCGGAAAATGAGCTTTTGTTTGAGATATTGAACGACTCAGGCGACGCGGTAACGGGAGCGTATATATACCGAGACACCTTTTATTATTACGAAACCATTGAGGAGCAATATACCGAATTGCTGCATTTTGAGATAGACGTGCTTGATGTATTCGATAAGATAAAAAAAGGCATAACCGAAGAAGACGAGGAAGATAACGGAGACTCTCAGCCGCAGCAAGACGAAGAAGAAGATGATGACGAAGTGAATAAAACGCTAGAAATTGTCGCTTATATTTTAGGAGCGCTGAGTCTGTCAGAAGAGAGACTATCCTTTGTCATAGACAGCGGTTTTTATGAGCTGGTATTGCCGGGCTTTGAGAATATCATGGAGTATATCGACGGAGTTCTTGAAGATGTCGATTTGGAAAATATGTTCCANNTTATGTCCAATGCTTTTGAAATCAGCATTAACATCGGAGAGGACGCCGAAAGCTTCATATATGTTGTAGACGGCGACATTGATTTTCCCGAAGAAATATTAAACGCCGAACCCGAACAATAAATAAAAAGTTATCTTATAAATTAAAAGCTCCGCTTACGGATAAAAGCGGAGCTTTTTTACGGTATTCGAATTTAATTAATTACTATAAAAATCATATGGAATCATTAAGCAAGTCATTCATATCGTAAATTCCGTTTTGTTGCTTAACAAGAAACTTTGCGGCATTAATGCTGCCCAAAGCGAATATGGTTTTGCTTTGAGATTCATGCGTTACGGTGATAATTTCGTTATCCATAATGAACATGACCTCATGTTTCCCCACAATACTGCCGCCTCTTATGGAATGTATGCCTATTTCGTTCTTTGTTCTCTTGCCCACGATGCCTTTTCTGCCGCAAACAAAATCAGTTTTGTTGGCAAGGGCGCTTTTTACGGCATTGCCCAGCATAAGCGCGGTTCCGCTGGGAGAATCCACTTTTTTATTGTGGTGCATTTCTATTATCTCTATATCGGCTTTGTCGCCCAGCATTAAGCTTGCTTCTTTAACAAGCTTAAGCATAAGGTTGACACCCAGCGACATATTGCCCGTTTGAAAGATAGGTATTAATTTTGACGCATTGTTTATAAATTCCTGCTCCGTTTCGTTAAAGCCTGTGGTGGCGATTACGCAAGGTATTTTATTTTCCGTGGCGTAGGGCAGGTAATCGTATACGCATTCGTGCATGGAAAAATCAATAATGCAATTCGGTTTTTCCGTCGCGATATCTTTGCATGAAGAATATACGGGTATATCGAAAGTATTCTCCTTCAATAATTTATCCACACCGCAAACAGCTTTAAGCTCTTTTTCCTCTTTCAGGCAGTCATATAGGATTCTTCCCATCGTACCGCCTATGCCGTATATCAATATATTCATAATTACTCCTTAAAGTTTATGCCGAAATTCCTCATGGCCGTTTTTAATTGTTCTATTTTTTGCATTTTTATTAAAGGCAATCTCATATAGTCGGTGCAAAGTCCCATCAGCGCAGCCGCCGTTTTTACGGGAATCGGGTTTACTTCGCAGAAAAGCGCTTTCACAAGCTCGGTCATATCAAATTGCATTTGCAAGCATTTGGCGGCGTTTCCGCTGAAATATTCTTTAGCCATGTTCACCACATATTCGGGAATAATGTTTGAAGCTACTGAAATGACCGCCACCCCGCCTACGGAGAAACATGGATAAATAAGTCCGTCTTCGCCGCTCATAAGGTCTATTTCATTGCCGCAAAGCCTGACGATATCCATCATTTGAGTTATGCTGCCCGAAGCTTCCTTTATCGCCGATATATTGCGATAACCCGCAAGCTTTGCCACCGTTTCGGGCAACATGTTCAAGCCCGTTCGGGAGGGCACATTGTAAAGTATAATGGGTATGCCCACTTTATCCGCAATCGCCTTATAATGCACAACCAGTCCTTCTTGAGTGGTTTTGTTGTAATAAGGGGTTACGATTAGTATTCCGTCCGCTCCCAATTGTTCGGCTTCCTGCGAATATTCAATCGCGGTATATGTATTGTTGCTTCCCGTTCCTATAATAACGGGCGCTCTGCCGTTTACTTTTTTTATGGCATATTTTGCCACCGCCGTTCTTTCAGCGTGCGTCATGGTAGTGGGTTCGCCCGTGGTGCCGTTGATGACCAAAGCGTTTATGCCGGCGTTAAGCTGCATGTTAAGAAGTCTTTCCAATGCCTCGAAATCAATTTTGTCATCTTTAAGCGGAGTGATAAGCGCCGTTGCCGCGCCTTTGAATAAACTGCTCATAAAATCCTCCTTTATTTATTATCTTGTTCTATAAGATATTCAAGAATTTGAACTGCGTTCGTCGCGGCTCCTTTGCGGATATTGTCCGCCACCACCCAAATATTACATCCTGAGTCTACGGTGTCGTCCAGCCTTATTCTGCCCACAAAAACTTCATCTTTGTCCGCGGCGTAAATCGGCATGGGATAAACATTGTTTGAGGGATCGTCAAGCACCACGATTCCTTTTTGTTTTGAAAGACATTCTTTTATGCCCTCAAGGTCGCACGGCTTATTGAATTCTACATTGATGGATTCGCTGTGTCCGTGAAGAACGGGCACTCTTACGGTAGTCGCCGTAACCTTTATGTTGTAATCACCGAGTATCTTTTGGGTTTCGTCAATCATTTTTTGTTCTTCTTTGGTATAACCGTTTTCAAGGAAAACATCTATGTGCGGAAGCACGTTGCCTAAAATAGGGTGGGGGAATTTTGACAATTTATAATTTTTGTCCGCTCCGTATATTAAATCGTTATAACCGCTCATGCCCGCTCCGCTCACCGCTTGATAAGTAGAATACACCACTCTTTTTATGGAATACCTATCGTGAAGGGGCTTCAAAGCAACAACCGCTTGTATGGTGGAGCAGTTTGGATTCGCGATTATGCCCTTATGTTTCAAAGCGTCTTGAGCGTTTACTTCGGGCACTACCAGAGGCACGTCGGGATACATTCTCCATTGGCTGGAATTATCTATTACCGTGGCGCCGTATTTGACAAATACGGGCGCGAAATTTTTTGAAACAGAGCCTCCCGCCGAAAACAGAGCGTAATCTATTTTTCTGGATTTAATGTTTTCTTCGTTAAGCTCAATAACCGTATATTCTTTTCCGAGAAAATTTATTTTTTTGCCGGCCGATTTTGCTGAAGCAAAAAGAAAATATTGTTCCACCGGCAGTATGCGCTCGCTAAGCACCTGCAAAAATTTGTTTCCTACCATTCCGGTAGCTCCCACGACAGCGACGTTGTAAGTTTTCATAAAGCCCTCCTGTAATTAATAAAAACAGCGGTATTGAATATAACACCGCCGTAAATAGTCCATAAATGCTGAAATGCTGAGTAGCGCTTCACCTTTATGGTGACAGTCCGGCGGATATTCTCCTGCCGAACCAGCATTATTCCCGCAGAAAAGGAGTAATACTTCGGCGATTATGCCCTTTCGGTATTTTTATAAGGTTCTGCCCCTTTTTCCGATACGGAACAAAAATACTTACTGATGCTAACCGCTCCTCTATTCAAGCAAGTGTTTTTATTATATTATCAAATATAGATATCATTGTCAACTATAAGCGGCGTTATCTCTCGCTATATAATTTATTAGGCAATATATTCAAATTGCATACTTTTTGTCATGCGCGCTCAGGGCTTTTTTATCGGCTATTCGCGTTAAGATAAATTTAAGGTAAATCCATAATAATGATATTGTAAAAAGGTTAACCCTTTTTACCTTTTATTTATTTACGGCGTAAAACGGTTGACTTCGTTTTACTTTTAATTTACAATAGATACGCTAACCAAAATGGAGGAAGAATGGAATTATTTAATATCACCACCAACAAGCTGATTAACGATATAATGTCAAACGACGCGCTGGCGGTCATGCTTTTTGCGCCGGCGGGCTCGGGCAAAACCGATTTTTTGACCGAACTTGGCAATAGATACCGCACAGTTTTTTGGTTTAACGCCTTAACTGACAATGTGGAATCTTTCAGCTTATGCTTGGCCGAAAAGATTTTCAGGGATAATCCTTCGGCTATGCAAAAGATAAAACAGTTGAGGTACAGCGAATCGGAATTAAACAACGAGGTTATAATAATTACCGCGCTTTTACAGCATATATCCACAATCAAAGGCAATTGTTTGCTTGTATTTGAAAGAATGGAAATGCTTCCCGAAAATTTTGACTACGGGCTTATTGAAAGGTTGATAAAGCATTGTCCCAAAAACCTTAAGATTGTCGTGTCATCCGATTCGTTTATTAACTTCGATTACAACGCTTTTGAACCGTTATGCCCCATATTGATTGATGAAAACGTGCTGGGCCAAAAGCCGTCCAAGCCGGATTTCGTTACATATGTAAAAGACTTCAACGCCAAACAAAAAGCTTTTTTGGCGTATATTTCGGATTTGGATTATCTTGACAGGGATTTCATCAAAACTTTTTATCCCGAAGGGGTGGAAGTGCTTGAAAGGCTGAGCTGTCAAGAATGCTATGTGGTCACAAGAGATATCAAATATTTCCGTTTGAACACGCTTTTCCGCAAATGGCTGCAAAGGCGCAAAGACGAGTTTGTGGAAGAGCTGAAGTTTTTTGATTCCGTAAACGCTGCCCAGCGTTTGGGCGACTATCTTTTAAGCGAAAAGCGCTATTATGACGCCTTCAAGGTTTTTCATAAAGCAGGCGACATGAATAAGATTGAATATTGCCTGCAGGGCATATTCTCCAATAAAAGCATGAAATTAAATCTTTTCAGCTACGCCAAGTATTACAAAAATACCGTTCACGAATGCGTAAAAGATTATCCTTATTACAGGCTTTATTTGGCTTTCCATTCGTTTGTCAACGGCAATTATAACTTGTCGTATATTTCCGCCAAAGAGCTTTTAAGCGCCTTTAAGGACACCGATAAAAACGCTTATCTTTGCTGCAATTTATTAATGTTGAGATGTCATATAAAGGTGGGGAGATATGATGAAGCTCTTGAACTCATTAAGGAGCTCAAACCCCGTTACGAAGACAATCTTAACGATTACGAAAATATATTGCCGTATATCCCGCTGGTTTACAGGGAACTGGATTTGTCCTTAAACTTTTCCGAAATGACAAGGTATGAGGGAATACTTGAAAAGCAAGAAAGCAAAGACAGGATATGGTATGTCAAAGTTATGCAATCCATAGCCGAAGCGTATTTTGATATCGGCAATTATAAAAAAGCCATACAGATTACTTCCCAGATTAAGAAGGTCATACTTTATTATGTCATACCGCATAATATGATTATGTTCTATTATTTTTCGGGCGAAATTGAAATGGCCTCAAGCATAGCCAACAGCGCTTTGAGGTTCGCTCTCAAGCACGACATAACTAAGGATGTATCCTTGCTTTACACCGCGCTTGCCAATATCGATATGTATTACGGCAAAGTCAAGGAAGCCCTTCAGAAATACGATATAGCGGTAAGCTTGGACAAAGAAAACAGTTATACGAAGTTTTATAATATATCCCAAAGATGTATGGCGTACGCAAGACACGGGGATTTGAACTACGCCAAGGAAGTATCCCACATATATCTTAAGTACTGTGAAACCTACGCCCCTCAATACGCCAATATGCTGCTTTGTTCGCTGGCTTTTTGTTTTTATCGTTTGGGCAATAAAGAGAAAGCTTATTTTTACGCCACTAAATGCGTTACGCAGTCTAAATCCCGTTCTATTTTCTGGCTGTGCGGGATGGCGATAGCGACGGCTTATTTATTGGAAAGAGGCGATTTGAAAGACGCCAACAGTTTGGTTAGGAATATACTTAAATCCAGTTATGTATACGGAATGGAAATCATGGTGGTGGACAACATCGACGTGTTTGAGCCTTTATTGACATACGCGTCAAAAAACGGCATAGAAACGGCATATATCGATAAGCTTAACACAATGATAAAGAAAAAAGAGGGCATGAAGCAGGTTTCGCATAATCTGAAAATTAAATTTTTCGGCGCCACCGCCGTTTATTCGGGCAATACCGAAATCCAATGGAAGACAAGAAAAGCCAAACAGCTCTTCCTGCATTATATCCTCGCCGGCAAAGAAGGCATTGACAGAAACCTCATTATTGAGTATTTATGGAAAGATTATGTGTATGAATCGGCTATTAACAACCTTAAGACCACCAATAACATAATCAGGAAGACTCTTGCCCAACACGATGTGGATTTTGAGCTTGACTACATTAACTGCAAATATATACTGCACATAAATAATGTTGTCAACGATTATGAGGATTTTCTTAAATTGCTTGATGTTTATAAGAATGAAGAGAATATCATTAACCGCAAAAACGATATGAACGAATTGCTGGAAAGATTTAAGGACGGTTTTGCCGTTGAAATAAGCAATGAGCATTTTAATAAGCACAGGGCATCTTTGTCGCAGGAAATGACAATACTTTTATTGAAGCTTGTTTCGGATTTAATTGCCAGAAAAGATTATATCGACGCCAAGAAATATTTGATATTCCTTAAACAAATAGATAAATCCGAAAACTATGAAAAACTGTCCGAAGAGATAAACTCTCATCTTATATAATTTCATAACAGAAAGGCGAACTGGTTTTGACTAATGAGAATTAACAACGAATGGAAAGATTATAGGTTGATAGCGACCGGAAACGGCATGAAGCTTGAGGATTTCGGAGGGGTGATATTACTCAGACCGGATCCTCAAATTATTTGGGAGCAGCCCTTTGATATGCGAAAATACAAGGGTCTTAACGCCGTCTATGAAAGAAGCTCCAGCGGCGGAGGCAAATGGACGGTATTAAAGGAATATCCTCAAAAGTTTTTTGTTTCTTGGCGCAATCTCAAATTCAACTTAAAACTTATGGGCTTTAAGCATACCGGCGTTTTTCCCGAACAAGCGGCCAATTGGGCGCTGATTATGGATACCATAAAAAGCGCGCGCAGAGAGGTTAAAGTTTTGAACCTGTTTGCTTATACGGGCGGCGCTACGCTGGCTTGCTTGGCGGCGGGCGCTTGGGTTTGCCACACCGACGCCGCCAAATCCATGTGCGAAAGGGCAAAAACCAATGTGGCGCTGTCCAAGCTTGACGGCTCAAAGGTCAAATATATTGTGGATGACTGCGTCAAATTCGTGGAGAGAGAAATAAGAAGAGGCAACAAATACGATGCCATAATTATGGATCCTCCCAGCTACGGAAGAGGCCCCAAAGGCGAAAAATGGAAATTGGAAGACAATATTTATTCTTTGGTAAAGCTCACAAAAAACGTGTTAAGCGACAATCCGCTTTTTTATTTAATAAATTCATATACCACAGGGCTGCAGCCTACCGTTATGAAAAATATTTTAGACTTAAATTTTTGCGGTATTAAACACAATACTGATGCCTACGAAGTGGGCATACCTTCCGAGCAAGGCATAATCCTGCCTTGCGGTTGCTCGGCGTTTATGAAAATTTAATGGATTTTTTTAATTCAATTCTGTTGAACTTATAATAAACAACCTTTTTATAGTTAATAATTTTAATTGCATTTTAATTTTTGGTATGGTATATTGATTATAATCAATCTTTAATCGTGGCACAGAGATGCCGAAAGATAATTAATACCAAAACAATGATTATCTTGCCCGCATAGCTGTGCGGGTTGTTTTTTAGCCATAAGGAGGCGCGCGAAAAATGGCGACAATGCAAAAAAAAGCCGTATTGATGGATTCCTTAGCGCTTAACAGAGCGCTGGTAAGGCTGTCTCATGAAATTATCGAAAAGAATAAAGGAACGGATAATATCGCTTTGGTGGGCATCAGGACAAGGGGTGTGCCTTTGGCCCAAAGACTTGCCCAATTTATCAAAGCAAGCGAAGGCGTGGAAATTAAGGTGGGCATACTCGATATAACATTATACCGTGACGATTTGTCGATAATAGCCGACCATCCCATAATAAATTCCACCGATATAGACTTTAACATTGTAAGCAAGCATATTATTCTTGTTGACGATGTGCTTTATACGGGCAGAACGGCAAGAGCGGCCATTGAAGCCATTATGGAAATGGGAAGGCCGGCCAGCATACAGCTTGCTGTTGTGGTTGACAGAGGACATAGGGAGCTGCCTATACGAGCCGATTATGTGGGCAAAAATGTTCCCACATCGCGAAACGAGGTTATCAAGGTGGACCTTGAAGAAACGGACGGCAAAGACGAAGTGATTTTATACGAAAAAGTTTAGGTCTTTTTAATTAAAGACCTTTTTTTTGTGGGAATAAAGGGGTAGCGATATATGGGCAGAAAAGATTTGCTTGGACTAAAAGAGCTTGACGCGTCGGAATTAATTAATATTCTCGATGTGGCAAGAGAGATGAAGAAAATACTTGCGCAAGGCGTAAAGAGAGTTCCTCATCTTCAAAACAAAAGCATGGTAACGCTTTTTTACGAAAACAGCACCAGAACCAGAATGAGCTTTGAGCTGGCGGGGAAATTCCTTTCGGCGTCGGTATCCAATGTCGTTGTCGCGAATTCATCCGTTCAAAAAGGAGAATCGCTTATTGATACGGGCAAAACGCTTGACGCGCTTATGACTGACGTAATCGTCATCAGGCATAATTGCTCGGGCGCTCCTCATTTGCTTGCCAAAAATGTAAAAGCAAGCGTTTTGAACGCGGGAGACGGCATGAATGAACACCCCACGCAGGCGCTTTTGGATATGTTCACCATGCGCGAAAAATTAGGGGAAATAAAAGGGCTTAAGGTCGCCATAGTGGGGGACATTAAGCATTCAAGGGTGGCAAGAAGCAACATAATAGGCCTTAGCAAGCTGGGGGCGGATGTTTACATTTCAGCTCCCGGTACGCTGATACCGTATGATATTGAAAAAATGGGCGCTAAGGTATGCCCTTTGGATAAAGCGGTAGAAGGCGCGAACGTGGTTATGGGGCTGAGAATGCAGCTTGAACGCCAGCAAAGCGGGCTAATACCGTCCCGAAAAGAATACGGAAGATTCTATGGGCTTACCGACGAAAGGATGACAAAAGCCGCCAAAAACGCGCTCGTAATGCATCCGGGGCCTTTGAACAGAGGGGTTGAGCTTACTTCGGAAGTGGCCGATTGCGGGCAAAGCGTCATTAACGAACAGGTTACAAACGGCGTTGCCGTCCGAATGGCGGTATTGTTTTTACTGACAAGGGGAGGCAGAAAGATATGAAGCTGTTAATAAAAGGCGGAAACTTAATCGGATATGATAAACCCGCGGATATACTCATGGACGGCGGCAAGGTCAAGACCATTGCTTACGATATCGTTGAACAATGCGATAAGGTTATTGACGCCAAAGGCAAATATGTTTTGCCCGGTTTGATTGACATGCACGTGCACTTAAGAGAGCCGGGCTTTGAGCACAAAGAGAATATATATACGGGCGCCAAAGCGGCGGCAAAAGGGGGATTTACTTCGGTATGCTGCATGCCAAACACGAGGCCTGTTTGCGATAATGAATCGGTGGTAATTTATATAAAAGACCAGGCGGCAAAAGCCGATTTTTGCAGAGTTTTTCCCATAGGCGCCATAACAAAAGGCTCGCAAGGCAAGGAACTGGCGGAAATAGGTTGTATGAAAGAAGCGGGCATTGTAGGCATAAGCGATGACGGCAATCCGGTGGAGAATTCTCAAATAATGCGTTTGGCTTTGGAGTATGCGGCGGATTTCGGGGTGCTTGTAATAAGTCATTGCGAAGATAAGAATTTGGTTGCCGACGGTATCGCGAATGAGGGCTATAACGCCACTCTGGCCGGACTGAGAGGCAATACGAAAGCCGCCGAAGAAGTTATTGTGGCAAGGGAAATATGCCTTGCCGAAACGCTTAACACTTCGGTGCATATAGCTCATGTAAGCACGGCGGGAAGCGTGGAAATGATACGCCATGCCAAGAAAAGGGGAGTTAAGGTTACTTGTGAAACCTGTCCCCATTATTTTACGCTGGAAGACAGCTTGCTTTCAAGTTACGACACCAATATTAAGGTTAATCCGCCCATCAGAACCGAGAAAGACCGTTTGGCGATAATAGAAGGCATTAAGGACGGCACAATAGACTGCATAGTAACCGATCACGCGCCGCACCATGAAGACGAGAAAAAAATTGAATTTCAATATGCCTCGAACGGTATCAGCGGGTTGGAAACCTCATTCGCTTTATCGTATACTTATTTGGTTAAGGCGGGACATATTTCGCTTGCCAAGCTGGTTGAGCTTATGTCCATTAATCCCGCGAGAGCGCTTAAGCTGCCCTTTGAAGGGCTTAAAGAAGGCTGTACGGACATAACCATTGTGGATATTGATTCTCCGTACACAATAGACGTGGCAAAATTTTTATCAAAAGGAAAGAATTCACCTTTCAACGGTTATGAAGTTTACGGCAAAGCATTGTATACTATAAGAAATGAAAAAATAATAAATTGCGAGGTATTATGATAATAGACAGTTTGATTGAGAAAATTAAGGAATGCAACAATCCGTCGGTAGTTGGCCTTGACACCATGGTAAGCTATTTGCCCGACAACGAAGGCATTAAGGATAATTATACCGCCGGCGAGCGGATATTGGAGTTCAATAAGGCTATTATTGACAATATCTATGATATAGTGCCCGCCGTTAAGGCGCAAATAGCTTGTTATGAAATGTACGGCTTGCCCGGCATAAAAGCGTTTAACGACACCTTGCTTTATGCCGAAAAAAGGGGAATGCTTACCATAGCCGATGTCAAAAGGAACGATATCGAGTCTTCGGCAAAAGCTTACAGCAACGCGTTTTTGGGAAGGAACGATATCGGACTTAAAAGATTCTTTAAAAATGACTTTATTACCGTAAACGGCTATTTCGGCACCGACGGCATTAAGCCTTTTGTGGAAGACTGCGCCGAAAGGAATAGAGGAATCTTCGTGCTTGTAAAAACCAGCAATCCTTCTTCGGACGAATTCCAAAATCTTACTCTTGAGGACGGCAGAAAGGTATATGAAGCCATGGCCGACCTTGTCAGCGAATGGGGCAAACCGCTGATAGGGAAATACGGCTACAGCAGCGTAGGCGCGGTTGTGGGCGCCACGCACAAAGAAGAAGGCGAGAAGCTTAGGGCAAAAATGCGCCATACTTTCTTTCTCATACCCGGTTACGGCTTTCAAGGCGGCAATGCGGATATGATTAAAGGATTTTTCGATAAAGACGGTTTGGGCGGCATTGTAAATTCCTCAAGAGGAATATTGCTTGCTTATAAAAATGAAAAATACAGCAACGATTTCACCAAAGCTGCCCGTCAAGCCGCGATTGACATGAGAGAGGACTTGAACAGAGTATTGGGCAGGTAAAAATGGGATTTTTGGTGCTTGAAAACGGCAAATATTTTCAAGGCAAACTTTTCGGAAGCAAAAATAATGTAATCGGAGAAGTTGTCTTCAACACAAGCATGACGGGATATGAGGAAATAATTACCGATCCCGCCTATTACGGGCAAATCGTAGCTATGACTTATCCGCTGATAGGGAACTATGGAGTAAACAGCGAAGACGTGGAATCCTCTTCCCCCAAAATTAAAGGGCTTGTGGTAAGAGAACTTTGCGATTATCCTTCCAATTGGCGCTCGGAAACCTGAACAATATTTGATTAAGCATAACATCACCGGCATACAAGGACTTGACACGCGGGATTTAACTAAGACATTGCGCGATAACGGCGTAATGAACGGCATAATTTGCAATGAATTGCCCACCCAAGCGGAATTAAAACAAATGAAAGAGTACGCCATCAAAAATCCCGTTAAGGAAGTAGCCGTCAAAGAAAAGTATCATATTAAAGGCAATGAAAAAAAGAAAATAGCCGTTATCGATTTGGGGCACAAGAAATATATCCTTAACGGACTATGTCAAATGGATTTCGATATTACCGTTTTTCCGCCGCTAACAAGCGCCGACGAAATCTTAAGCGGCGATTTCAAAGGCTTGGTGATAACCGACGGTCCGGGCGATCCCAATGATAATGCCGACACCATTAAAAATATAGGTTTATTGCTGGGCAAACTTCCCATATTGGGCATAAGCATGGGGCACCAATTGCTTGCGCTTGCTTTGGGCGGCCGCGTTATCAAATTAAAATACGGTCACAGGGGAAGCAATCAGCCCATAAAAAATCTTCTCAGCGGCAAAATGAGCATTACCTCGCAAAACCACGGATATGTCGTGGACGCCTCTTCCTTGCCCGACTATGTTAAAGTCAGCTGGATTAATTGGAACGATAAAACGGTAGAGGGGATTATATGCGATAAATTCAAAGGCCTGGGCGCGCAATTCCATCCCGTTTTGGACGATAAAATTGACAATGACGGCATATTTAATAATTTTGCCGCCATGATGGATTTATGAGGAATAAATGATTAATACAAAGGCTGAAATTATCAGCAATACATTATTAAAAAACAATATTTATGAATTGCGGCTGGAAATAAAGAATATGCCCGCTGTCAATTGCGGGCAATTCGCAATGGTCGATTGCGGAAGCGAAGACGGAATAACCTTAAAAAGACCGATAAGCATTCATTCTTTTGAAAAAAATACGGTAACGCTGCTGTATCAAGCGGTGGGCAAAGGCACAAAAGCTTTATCAAAATTTCCTAAATCAAAAAAAATTGATATCATAATCCCCTGCGGAAACGGCTTTGATGTTAAAAACTACAAAAAGATTGCCCTAATGGGGGGCGGCTTGGGGGTTTTTCCTTTATATTCGGTCATAAAACAGCATCCGCGTTTGGAATATTACGCATATCTGGGTTGCAAAGACAAAAACGGCTTTGTTTGCTTGGATAAGTTTCAATCAAGCTGCAAACGCGTGGTAATCGCCACCGACGACGGAAGCTTGGGAAGCAAGGGAGTAATTACCGATAAACTGAATTTTGCCGGCGTAGACGCGGTTTTTGCGTGCGGCCCTAAACCTATGTTAAAGGCGCTCAAAGATAAAGTTAAAGGTATCCAAACACCTGTTTATGTTTCGCTTGAGGAAAGAATGGGGTGCGGATTCGGCGCATGCTTGACATGCGCTTGCCAAACAATGGACGGCAACAAAAGGGTTTGCGTTGACGGTCCCGTATTCGATATAAACGAGGTGGTTTTATGAGCGCTCTTAAGACCGTTATTTGCGGCATTGAATTTAAAAATCCCGTTATCGCCGCCAGCGGCGTATATAATTTCGGAGAAGAATTTAAGCAATTTTACGATATCTCAAAACTTGGCGGCATTTGCTTAAAAGGCTTGACTTTGGAAAAAAGAGAGGGCAATTTTTCTCCCCGCATAGCCGAAACCTACGGCGGAATAATCAACAGCGTGGGGCTGCAAAATCCCGGCCTGGACTGTTTTTTGAATGATTATGAAAATAAGTTAAAAGACATTGATTCCGTTATAATAGCCAATATCGCGGGCAACACCGTTGAAGATTATTGCGTTATAGCCGAGCGCTTAAACGCTTCCAAAAACATTGATATGCTGGAGCTTAACATAAGCTGTCCTAATGTGAAGAAGGGGGGAGTGGCTTTTGGCGTGGAGCCTAAAGAGGTTGAGAGGATAACTTCTGCGGTAAAGAAAAGAACCGACAAGCCGCTGATAGTCAAGCTTACGCCTAATGTATCTTATATTGCTGATAACGCCAAGGCCGCCGAAAACGGAGGGGCGGACTGCATATCTTTGATCAATACCGTAAAAGCGATGGCGATTGATTATAAATCAAGACGCCCCATACTTGCCAATGTAATAGGCGGATTGAGCGGCAGAGCCATTAAGCCGATAGCGTTGAGAATGGTTTTTGAATGCTACAACGTCGTAAGAATACCGATAATCGGCATGGGCGGAATATTTGATTTTGCCGATGCCGTTGAGTTTATGCTGGCGGGAGCTTCGGCGGTGCAGGTCGGAACCGCCAATCTCGTCAACCCTATGGCGTCAATTGAAATTATAGAGGGATTGCGGAATTATTGCGTTGAAAACAATATTGATAACATCAAGGAAATTGTGGGAGGGCTGATTATATGACCGACAAAGAAATAATTGAAATCTTTCAAAAGACAGGCGGCTTGCTGAAAGGTCATTTTTTATTGACAAGCGGACGGCACAGCGACCAATATATGCAATGCGCCAAAGTATTCGCTTCTCCTCAATACAGCGAAATTCTTTGCGCCGCTCTAGCCTCAAAGCTTTCGCATCTTGAAATTGATTGCGTGGCCTCTCCCGCGATAGGCGGAATAATTATGGGATATTCAATCTCCAATCATCTCGGCGTAAGGAATATTTTCGCCGAAAGAGAAGAAGGAGTTATGACTTTTCGACGCGGCTTTACGCTTTCAGAAGGGGAAAAGTGTCTTGTGGTGGAAGATGTGGTAACCACGGGCGGCTCGGTAAAAGAGGTTATGGAATTGATAAATAATAATGGCGGCGAAGTAGTAGCCGTAGCTTGCATCGTGGACAGAAGCGGCGGCAAGGTTGATTTTGGAAAACCTTTTTTCAGTCTTTTGTCTATGGAAATAAACTCTTACCCGTCCCAAGATTGCCCCATATGCAGAGAAGGAAAAATTCCGTTGATTAAGCCGGGCAGCAGAAATTTTGTTTCAAAAGCAAAAAAAGATTGATTTATATCATCCATTATCGATGTCTTTAATCGACAAAGGCTTGACGGAAACGGTTTTATAATTGACATAATTAACCATACCCGGCAAGCCCCCTTTCGCTCGTCTTACATTTTTTCGCAAAGTATAATCCACATCTACTTTTCCCGAATGTTTGCCCTCCGAATAATAAGCGGTGAGGGCTGCGGCTTTGAGCAGAACGCTTTGGGGAATTTGCCCGCCTTTTATTATTGTGTGCGCTCCGTGAAAATTTTTGGCGTGCATCCAAATGTCCTCGCTCTTTCCGATATCAAAGGTAACTTGATTGTTTTGTTGATTGTTTTTGCCGATATATGTATCGTAACCGTCGATATTGATATAAAGGGGGGAAGAAGGGATAAGTTTTTTGCGGGACTTCACTGTTTTGTTTATATTGTCGGCAGTATTATCCAAGCTCGTCAATTCTTGATAAATTTCTTCAAACTCCTGTTTGGTGTCGGAGTTTGCTACCGCTGTTTCAATGCTTTTAAGATAATCAAGCTTTTGATTTAATTCTTCCAAGCGTTCTTGCGCTATTTGTTTTGCTCGCTTAAGCTTGCGGTATTTTTTGAAATACAAATCGGCGTTTTGTTGAGGGCTTTTGGATGAGTCCAAGGGAATCTCCTCAGATTGTCCGCTATAAAAATTATGGCACACAAGCTTGTCAGCGCCTTTATTTATCTTATGGAAATTGCATAAAATCAATTCGCCGTAAATTTTATGGATTTCCGCGTTGCCGCCTTCCTTTATCCTTTTTTCGCAGTCTTCAATTCTTCTTTGAAATTTAGTTTTCAATGATTTTATCAGCTTGTTTATTTGAGAAGTATTGTTTTTCTTTCGAACCTGAGCGTCTTTTTCGGAATAATACAAATTAAGACATTCGTTCAGCATGGGATAATAGACATAATCATAATTTAATGAAAGGTAGTTTGTCATATAATAGTCTTTAATGTTTCCTTTGGAATCATATCCCAAGCAGGGCTTAAACATTGAAGTTTTTGCGATATCAAAAAACTGATTTATCACTTCAAGAGGAAATCTGTTGTTCCTATAAACAATTTCTTTGGCGGTGTCTTTTGAAATTCCACCGACATGCTGCAGCAGATATGCGCTGTCATATTCTTTATCTTCAATAAACAAAAGGGATAATTTATCTTTTTGAGCCCAAGAAACTTTTTGCTGTCGGGGAGGAATATACTTTATTCCGGGGATAATCGGCCTGTCGGGATTGCGTTCGATATATACTCTTTGAGCGGCGTCCAAAATTATATATTCGTTATCCGCTAAAATAATATTGCTGTATCTGCCCATAAGCTCGGCTATAAGATAGAATTTTGTCCTGTCGCCCATTTCATTTAGGGCGCTTATTTCTATCTTAACTATTCTGTCATAATCAATTAAAGAAATATTATTCACAATACCGCCGCCGATATGCTTACGGAGCAGCATGCAAAACGGTTTTGCGGAAAGGGGATTTTGTTTTTTTCGGGAAGTTAAATGAACGCAGGGATATTGCGGATTGGCATTTAGCGCAAGGGTGCGGGTGGCGCCTTTATTTTTTATTGCAAGCGTTATTTCGTCATTTTCAGGCTGATATATTTTTTCTATTTTCCCGCCTTCAAGAAAGCCGTTCAATTCGTTAACGACAGCGTTTAGGGTTATTGCATCGTTTGGCATAATTTCATTATACCTTTTTGATTTTGTTTTAGTCAAACAATAACGGATAACGCTTAGCTACAACCCTCAATAAATTGACTTTTATATGAAAATAATGGATAATTAATTATTATGGCTAAAGTAATACGCGTGGATAAGCATGGGGCAGCATGCGGAAAAATAAAAGCGGGAGACGATATTGTCGCTTTTAACGGCAGGGATTTTGAAGATATTCTGGATTACATCTATGCGGATTCCGAACAGGATGTCAAAATAGAGTTTATCGACAAAAAAGGGTTAAAAAAATCAGTTTCAGTCAACAATTATGACACTCTTGGCTTATGCTTTGAGGACAGCGTGGAAATAAAGCCCATACAATGCCGCAACAATTGCATTTTTTGCTTCGTGGACCAATTGCCTAAAGGATTAAGGGAATCGCTGTATATAAAAGACGACGATTATCGCCTTTCTTTTATCAGCGGAACATATATAACCTGCACCAATCTTTCGGAAAAGGATATTCAAAGGATAATCGATTATAAGTTATCCCCATTATATATATCCGTTCACGCGACGGACGATAAAATCAGAAAATTAATGCTGGGAATCAAAAAATCCCCGCCGCTTGAGCCCATAATAAAAAGATTTGTATGCGCGGGCATAACCATTCACGCTCAAATAGTCGCGGTAGCGGGCATAAACGATAAAGAAACGCTGGAAAAATCCCTTTTAGATTTATATGAAATGGGCGTAAAAAGCGTGGCGGTAGTGCCTGTGGGGCTTACGCTTCACAGAGAAGGGCTTTGCGGCATCAAACCGCTGACCGCGAATGACGCTCTCGGCATCATTGAAACAGTGGAGAAATTTTATCAAAGCCATAAATATTTTTGCTTCGTTTCGGATGAAATGTATCAAATAGCGGGCATGGAAACAAAGGATTATGATTATTACGGCGATTTTGAGCAGATAGAAAACGGAGTGGGGCTTACGGCAAAATTTCTTTATGAAATTAACGAGAGTTTGGAGTTTGCTCCCAAACGCCTAAATAAAAGTATCGGAATAATAACCGGCAAAAGCGGCGAAAAATGTTTGCTTAAAATAAAAGAAATTCTTGAAAGCCGTATAGAAAGGCTTAAGATTAATATTTATGCCGTTGAAAACAATTTTTTCGGCAAAACGGTTACCGTTGCGGGGCTGATAACGGCTACGGATATAATCAAGCATTTTGACCAAAAGAACATTGGCGAAGATATGTTGATTATACCAGCGGCAATGCTGAAAGAGTTTGAAGATGTGTTTCTTGACGGAGTGAGCGTGCGGACGCTGAAGAAAAAATTAAATAAAAAAATAACTGTGTCGCCCGTAACGGGGGAAGGTTTTTTGGACGCGATTATTAACGGAGACAAATAGAAAATGATTAAACCTTTGGTAGCGATTGTGGGCAGGCCCAACGTAGGCAAATCCACATTGTTTAACAGATTGGCAGGCAAAAGAATAAGCATAGTGGAAGATGTTCCCGGAGTTACGAGGGACAGAATTTACGCTGATTGCGAATGGCTGAACAAAACCTTTACTTTGATAGATACGGGCGGTATCGAGCTTCGCAGCGAAGACACCATGTGGATGCATATAAAGCAGCAAGTCGATCTTGCCGTTGACCTTGCCGACGTAATAGTATTTATTGTTGACGGCAAGCATGGCTTGACGGCTGACGATTACGATGTAGCCGAATTTTTGAGAAAAACCGATAAGCCCATAGTGCTTACGGTTAACAAAATAGACAACCAAAACATGAATACCATTTATGATTTTTATCAGCTGGGCATTGGCGAACCCATACCCGTATCGGCCATTCAAGGACTTAACATAGGAGATTTGCTTGACGAAATAATCAAACGCCTTCCTCAAGATAAACTGAATGAAGAAGAGGAGGAGGGCGGCGCCATAAAGATTGCGGTTGTGGGCAAACCCAATGCGGGAAAGTCTTCCATTGTAAATAAAATTCTGGGGTTTGAAAGAACGATTGTTACCGACATAGCGGGAACGACAAGAGACGCCGTAGACACTCCTTTTACTTATAAGGGCAAAGAATATGTGATTATCGATACGTCGGGGCTGAGAAAAAAAAGCAAGGTAAAGGACAATGTGGAATATTACAGCAACGTAAGAAGCGTGGACGCTTTGAGAAGGGCGGATGTGGTATTAATCATCATTGATTCTACGGAAGAGCTGAGCGAACAGGATATAAGAATATGCGGAATGGCGCATGAAAGCCATAAGCCATCAATTATTGTAATGAACAAATGGGATTTGGTGGAAAAAGATACTTATACCGTCAACAAATACAATCAACGCTTAAGCGAAGAGCTTAAATTTATGGATTATTACAAGGCTGTTTATGTAAGCGCCCTTACCGGCAAAAGGGTAAATGCCATTCTTGACAATGTTGACGAAGTATATAAAAACGCATCCCAAAGGATATCGACAGGGATACTAAACGAAGTGCTTCATGACGCTATCGCCGTAAACGAGCCGCCTACAAAAAACGGCGTAAAGCTCAAGATTTATTATATTACGCAAATTGGCGTAAGGCCTCCCACTTTCGCTTTATTCGTAAACGATTCAAAGATAATGCATTTTTCTTATAAACGCTATTTGGAAAACGCCTTAAGGAAAGCGTTTGATTTCAGCGGCACGCCTATACGAATAATAACTAAAGAGAATAAAGACTATTAATATGAAAGGAGATTTGATTATGAAGAAGTTAAGCGCGCAGCAGGCAATTTCGTTATTGCAACAGGAGCTTGCCAAATATAACGAATACAAATCCATGGGCCTTAAGCTGGATATGTCAAGAGGAAAGCCTTGCAAAGAGCAACTGGATTTATCCAAAGGATTGTTTGACATATTGAATTCAAGCACCGAAGATTTCGGAGCGCCCGATTACAGGAATTACGGCTTGGTGGACGGAATACCCGAAGCCAAGAGGTTTTTTGCCGAGCTTTGCGAAGTTAACGAAGACGAGATTATGGTTTTGGGCAATGCCAGCTTGACCATTATGTACGATACCTTGCAAAGGGGAATGCAGTTTGGAGTGCTTGGCAATAAGCCCATGAATATGCAGGGAAAATTAAAATGGCTTTGTCCAGCTCCCGGATATGACCGTCATTTTGCCATTACGCAGCTTTTTGGGTTTGAAATGATAACCGTGCCCATGACCGAAAACGGCCCGGATATGGATATGGTAGAAAGGCTTGTGGAAAATGACGAAAGAGTAAAAGGCATTTGGTGCGTGCCCAAGTATTCCAATCCCCAAGGAATTATTTACAGCGACGACACGGTAAAAAGGTTTGCCCGTCTGCGCCCCAAAGCCAAAGATTTTCGCATTTACTGGGATAACGCGTATATGATTCATCACCTCGGAGAAGACGCCCCGTTATTGAATTTGTTGCAGGAAGCAAAAAAATGCGGCAATGAGGATATTGCGTATATTTTCGGCTCCACCTCAAAAATAACCTTTGCGGGAGCGGGCATATCGTTTATTATAGCAAGCAAAAACAATATTGACAGCTTGAGGAAAATGTTGACCATACAATCCATAGGGCCCGATAAATTGAATCAGCTTGCGCATATAAGGTTTTTTAAAGATAAAAAAGGCATTATGGAGCATATGGCAAAACATGCCCAAATACTTAAGCCCAAATTCCAAATGGTAGATAAAATTTTAAGGGAAGAACTGGAAGGGTATGCGCAATGGCACAATCCCCGAGGCGGCTATTTCATCAGCTGTGATTTATATCAAGGCACCGCCAAAAGAACGGTGGAACTGGCCGAAAACTGCGGAGTGAAATTTACGCCCGCGGGCTCCACATATCCATATAAAAAAGACCCTGGCGACAGCAATATCAGGATAGCTCCCACGCTGCCGCCCATAAATGAGCTGGAAATTGCTATGAAGGTTTTTGCTTGCTGCGCCAAAATCGCTTATTGTGAAAAGCTTATTAACGGATAAATAAAAATTTTTATAACAAATTTACAATGAAAAAAAGCTTCATGTTCTTGAAGCTTTTTTTAGTTTTTCATTGTTTCGGATATTCCTTTGCCGCCATAAAGTAATATAGCTTGGATAATCAGCATAAATTTTAATAAATACATTTATGGAGGCGACTATATGCAAAACTTCGATATATACAATGATATAGCCAGACGAACGGGAGGAGACATCTATTTGGGCGTGGTAGGCCCCGTTAGAACGGGCAAATCCACATTTATTAAAAAGTTTATGGAATTGCTGGTTATTGATAAAATTGAAGATAAAAATAAAAAAGCAAGAACAATAGACGAATTGCCGCAATCGGCGGATGGAAAAACCATTATGACGACCGAGCCGAAGTTTGTGCCCAATGAAGCCGTTACTTTGAATTTGAAAGAAAATATTAAAGCCAACATAAGATTGATAGATTGTGTGGGATATCTTATTGAAGACGCTTTGGGCTCCAAAGAGGGCAATAAAATAAGAATGGTAAGAACTCCTTGGTCGGAAGAAGAACTGCCTTTTCAGGAAGCCGCCGCGCTGGGCACTCAAAAAGTCATAAAAGAGCATTCCACGCTGGGCATAGTGGTAACTACCGACGGCAGCATAACGGATATAGGAAGATCGAAGTACATAGAAGCCGAAGAAAGAGTGATAAATGAATTAAAGAATATAGGAAAGCCTTTTGTGGTTATCTTAAACAGCAAACACCCCATGAACAGCGATACCTTAAAGCTAAAGGAAAGCATGGAAGAGCGCTACGGCGTACCCGTTATCGTCAGCGATATTATCAATATGAGCAAAGACGATTTGGGCATGATAATGGCCAACGCTTTGCTTGAATTTCCGCTTAAGCGCATTGATATCAAGCTTCCCAAATGGATGCGGGCGATGGGCAGCGACAACCTTATGATTAAAGAAATTCTGGATACCTTGTCCAAGGAATTACAGAATGTCAAAAAAATGCGGGATTATAAAAAGCTTAAAGATATCTTTGCCGAGTCGTCTTCTTTGGAAAAAGAAACCGATATTATGGTGGATTCCGCGAATGGAACGGTAAACATGACCTGCAACGCCAAGGAAGGCTTGTATTTTAAGGTGCTCAGCCAAGTGTGCGGCGACGATGTGGACGATGATTACAAACTGCTTGCGTATGTAAGAAAACTTGCGAAGTCTTATAAAGATTATGAAGTAATACGGCAAGCCATGGAAAAGGTTAAAGAAACAGGATACGGCGTAATCAATCCTACTTTGGAGGATATGAAGCTGGAAGAGCCCGAGCTCTTGAGGAGAGGCCCGCAATTCGGCATTAAATTAAAAGCGTCGGCGCCCAGTCTGCATATAATCAGAGTGGACGTGGAAACCGAGATCAGCCCCATTATCGGCAGTCAGCAGCAAAGCGAAGATTTGGTAAATTATATGCTGGGTGAATTTGAGAACAACAAAAAAGGCATCTGGGATACCAATATGTTCGGCAAATCGTTGAACTCTCTTGTAAGGGAAGACCTTAACAATAAATTAAACAACATGCCGCAGGATGCCCAAAACAAACTCAGAAAAACAATGTGCAGAATCGTAAACGAAGGCAGAGGGGGAGTGCTGTGCATTTTGTTGTAATTAAGCAACCTTATTAATATCCGATATATTGATAATTCCGCCGAAGAAGGTTTTTCTTCGGCGGAATTAGAGGTGTTTTATTGACGGAAATTGGGTATGACCGCATGGAAGCGGTATTTTACGCGAAACAATGGGCATATAAGAGAAATCCCCAATATATGAATTTTGACACAATGGGAGGAGATTGCACCAATTTTGCCTCCCAATGCATTTACGCGGGTTGCAAAGTGATGAATTACGCCCTGCCTTACGGCTGGTTTTATATCAGTCCGCAAAAAAGAAGCGCGTCTTGGACGGGGGTGCAATATCTGTATAATTTTCTTATTAACAATAAAGGGCAAGGACCTTACGCCAAACTTGCCAACGTATCTGAAATTGAAATAGGCGATATAGTCCAATTGGGGGACATGAACGGAAATTATTATCATACTCCGATAATATGCGGCTTTGACGGCGAAGAAATACTTGTGGCCGCTCATACATACGACTCGTATAATCGCCCTTTGTCGTCATATTCCTTTTATACCGCAAGGTTTATACACATTTTAGGCGCCAGAAAAATTTAATTATTGCAGCTTTAAGAATAAAGATTAGTTTTTCCTTTTATCATTCTTTACTCAGGTCATTTGTTAATCGTCTAAAAATAAGGTATAATACCGTTAGGTGATAAGTATGGAAGGCAGAAGAGCGGCGCTTGTCAGCGTAATTAATCAAAAAGAAGACAACGGCCTTGAGGAATTGGGTTTGCTTGCTCAGACGGCAGGATACCTTCCCGTTGCCGAAATGGTGCAAAAAAGAGACAAGCCCGACAGAGCATATTATATCGGTACGGGAAAAATCGCCGAGCTGAAGGAATTATGCCAAAAGATGGAAGTTGATATCGTTATTTTTAACAACGATATTTCGGGCATACAATTTAAGAACCTTGAAGATTCTTTGGGAATAGACGTCATCGACCGCTCCACTTTAATTCTTGAAATATTCGCTTTGCACGCCACTTCCAATGAAGGCAAATTGCAGGTGGAGCTGGCCAGAAAAAAATACAGTCTTCCCAGAGTGCTGGGACAAGGATTGGTTTTGTCAAGACAAGGCGGAGGAGGCGCGGGCGGCGGCGGAGCGAGAAGAGGGGGCGGCGAACAGCAGCTGGAGCTTGACAGAAGAACAATTAGGGAAGAGATAAGAGAACTTGAACAAAAGATAGAGAAATTGACGGCGGAAAGGCGGCTTAGACGAGAAAGAAGACGAAAAAACCGAATCAAGGTAGTCTCCATAGTCGGTTACACCAACGCGGGGAAATCCACGCTCATGAATTATTTGACGAAAGCGGGAGTGCTTGAGGAAGACAAATTATTTGCCACTCTCGACCCCGTAAGCCGTAAAATGTGGCTGGCGCCGCAAAAGGAATTTATCATAGTCGATACGGTAGGTTTTATCTCCCGCCTTCCTCATGAATTCATAAAAGCTTTTCAAAGCACCCTTGAGGAAACTAAATACGCGGATTTAATCATACATGTGGTAGATTCCTCTTCCAAGAACATGCTTAAAGAATACAATGTGGTTATGGATGTTCTAAAAACCATAGGCGCCGAGAATGTGCCCGTTATTACCGTTATGAATAAATCCGACAAGCAAACCGTTGACATCGAAGCTTTGCCTTGTAAAGACCAATATGTAATTATCAGCGCCAAAACGGGCAAGGGCATAGAACAATTGAAACAACGGATAAGCCTTATGTTATTCGGGGAAGAAATTTCTTGGTAAAAGTCATATTATAGAGCGAACTTTACGTTTTTGATTATTCTTAGGGATAAAAGAGCCAATAAAAAAAATGCGCCCACTCCGACATATCTTACCGAATCGGCATACCGACAGGTAACTCCGATAAAGCTTCCTTGTGGCACATTATGAAATTTGCTTAGTGCTGCTGCGGTCAAGCCCTGACACGGTTCACAACTCACAATTGCACAAGACCTTACCATCGACATCCCTTATCGGCATCGGCTTTCCATAAGATATGCCTCGGTGGGTGTTCGACCCCGCTATAGCGGATTGCGGGTTACAGGGCACCGCTAACTCCCCGTCTAGCATAGACAAGTATATAACAAACATGGATGTATTGCAAGGGTTTTTTCTTACTAAAAAATAAATATTTGGCGAATAATATTAATAAATTGAAGAATTTGCAAACTTTTATTACATATAATATTTTGTTGACGGCATTTGCGGCAGGCTGCATATTCCTTGACGCGTTGGGGATTAATAGTATATATTATATTATCATGGCATAAATAAATAATTATTGAGGTAAAATTGAAACAATTAAAAACCAGAAGCGAAGTGAGTCCGGAACGAAAATGGAATTTACAGCGCATTATCCCGGATAAAGAAACATTTGAAAATATATACAACAAGTGCTTGGAGCTTATTGAGGAAGTTAAAAAGTATAAAGGCGGATTGAATGCCGATAACGCCATTGATTGCTTAAGAACGGAAGAAGAGCTTTCGCGCAATGTGGAAAAGCTTTATGTTTATTCCCACATGAAAAGCGATGAAAATACCGCCGACAATACCTATATAGAGTTATCGGAAAAATGCAGAATGCTTGCGGTCAACGCTTCTTCGGCCTCTTCATTTATAAATCCCGAACTCGCCAAGTTTCCCGTAAGCGTTTTGCGAAAAATGCAATCCGACAAACGGTATTCCGACTATGATATTTATCTTAACGATATTATCCGCAACAAGAAACATCTTTTAAGCGTAAAAGAAGAAAGCTTATTGTCAAACATTCCTTCTTTCAGCTCGGGCTATAAGACCGTATTTCAACTTTTTAACAACGCGGACATTAAATTTGATAAAGTTATCGCGGACGGCGAAGAAATCAATTTGACGCACGGCACATATTCGTTATTGCTTCAAAACCGAAACCAAGAGGTAAGAAAGCAAGCGTTTGAGAATATGTATAAACCTTATAAGGCTTTTACCAACACGCTGGCGGCAAACTATGGCGGATGCGTGAGCAAAAACGTGTTTTTCTCCCGCGCAAGAAAATTCCCTTCATGCTTGAAGCAGGCATTATTTTCTGAAAATATAAAGCCCAAGGTTTACGATAATCTGATAAACTGCGTTACCGAATATACCCCCGTATTGCACGAATATGTTAAGTTCCGCAAAAAAGCATTGAAGCTTGAAGAAAACCATATGTACGATATGTATGTTCCCATAGTAGGCGAGATAGACGAAAAATACGACTATGATAAGGCATACGATATTGTTGTGCAAGCGTTATACCCGTTGGGAGAAGGATATGTGGGAATTCTTAAAAAAGCGAAAACCGAAAATTGGATAGATGTGGAAGAAACGCAGAATAAAAGAAGCGGCGCTTATTCGTGGGGGGTGTATGGCGTTCATCCTTATGTGTTGCTGAATCATAACGGCACATTGAGCGATGTCTTTACTATCGCCCACGAAATGGGACACGCCGTACACAGCTATTATTCCAATACCTCTCAGCCGTATTCAAAAGCCGGCTATGAAATATTTGTAGCCGAGATAGCCAGCACGGTAAACGAAGTATTGTTGATAAAACATTTGCTTAAAACAGCGCGCGGCAATAAGAGGAAGTATCTTCTCAGCTATTATCTTGATATGTTCAGAACAACGCTTTTCCGTCAAACCATGTTCGCGGAATTTGAAAAATTCGCGCACGACGCCGTAGAAAACGGTCAGCCGTTGAGCAGCACAAGGCTTAGCGATTATTATTACGAGCTGAACAAAAAATATTACGGCGACGGTGTTATACATGACGATTATATAAGGTATGAATGGTCGAGAATACCGCATTTTTATAACAGTTTTTATGTGTATAAATACGCGACCGGCTTGACCTGCGCCGTGAATATAGCAAGAAAAATCTTAAAGAAAAATGATTATTACAAAACTTATATAGAATTCTTGAAATCGGGCGGCAGCGACTATCCCTTAAATTTATTGAAAAAAGCGGGGATTGATTTAACCGGAAAAAAAGCGTATGATATAGCTATGAAAGAATTTTCACGGACATTGGAAGCGCTTAAAAGGATGTACGAATAGATGAAAAAAATATTATTGATGATTTTTGCTTTCCTTATATTGCCTCTTGCCGTTATATCGCAAAGCAATCAAGCGGCTTGTGCCTTTGATGGCTACGATGTAAGAGGGGACTATAAAGCGGATATCGTATACGGCGATTTCTCATTGTCGAACGGCAGAGTTTTGAGCACATTTTCGGTTACCTTTGATAAAGTCTTTTTTGAGTCAATCAAAAATAACGGCAATGTTTTTAATGACGAAAGCCTTATTGATTTTTTGGAAGGGTTTATTTCTTCTGAAATGGGCTATGAGGTTCAAAAAGACGATGACGGCAGGGTGGTGGGCTCAAAGATTTATGATTCCGTTACCGACAGATATATTGCCGCTGGAAGAGACGGATACGAAAAAAACGATAATGATTATGATTCCGAAAGCACCTTTTGGTTTACCACAATCACATCCAAATGGGCGATTTTTGAGGACGCGAAAAACAGCAATAACGTACTTAACTTTATCATGGAAATTTTAACTGCATCCGGGCTTCAAAAAGAGGAAATAGCTTTAAGCTTTCATTACGGCACTCCTTATAAAGTTATTGAAAGCGACGCCGAGAAAGTTTATTTTGATACAAATTACAATATATATGTGCATGAATTTTATATGGATATCAACACCTGCGACAGACAATTGGTAATGCGCCAAACCGTGCCCAATACCGTGAATTGGTATCTTGTCGCCATTTTATCGGCAATACCTTTTGTAGTAGCACCCATTCTGATAGGATTGCGCCTTAAGAAAAAAGAAAGAAAGAGGAGCATGTAATTATTATGTCTTCACCGAAAGAAAAGATAAGAGTATATCCCAACAATTTTGAGGCTGAACAGGCCATGCTTTGCTGCATCATGATAGATGGCAGGGTGGCCGAAGAGGTTATTCCTCAATTAAAAAGCGATAATTTCTACAACAGCCGCCATAAAACCATATTCGAGGCTATGAAGAAATTACATAACAGCTCCATTTCGGTTGATATTGTTACATTGAATGATTTATTGCAAAAACAAAATGACGCAGGCGATGAAATGGCGGCTTATTTGGTGGAATTGATGAACATTCAGCCTTCGGCGGTGAATTATAAGGATTATGTGGAAATTCTTAACAGGGACACCATATTGAGATATCTTATAGACAGCTGCAATACAATAACGGAAATGGCGTATAACGCCACCGACGCCCAAAAGGTGGTTCAAAAAGCCGAAAACCTGATATATTCGATTTCAAAAGAGCAATCACGAAGAGACCTTGCGCATATCAGCGAACATACCGGAGAACTTATAACCAGACTGAACGATATCATTAAACAGCATGGAGCGGTTAGGGGGTTGATGACGGGCTTCCCCATTCTTGATAAAAAAACAAACGGCCTCCAAAAAGGGGATTTGATTATTCTCGCCGCCCGTCCTTCGGTAGGAAAGACCTCTTTTGCCTTGAACATCGTTGCCAATATCGCTTTCAATCAAAATTATAAGGAGAAGAAAATAGCGGTGTTCTCTCTTGAGATGCCCGGCGTGCATATAGCGCAGAGGATAGTCAGCAATTTATCCAATGTGGCCATGACCAACATAGGCACGGGCAGTTTAAGCACCGATGAGGATAAAAGGATATGGAAGGTAATATCCACCTTAAGCGATTCCCAAGTGTATATAGACGACAGCTCCATAATCACGCCCAATCAAATATTGTCTAAATGCCGTCGCTTAAGTTCCTCTTTAGGCGGCCTGGATTTAGTAGTTGTTGACTATTTGCAATTAATGAACAACGATCAATACAAAGAATCAAGACAAGAAGCCATTAGCGAAATCAGCCGTATGCTGAAAATAATAGCCAAGGAATTGGATTGTCCCATAATAGTGCTCTCTCAAATGTCGCGTAACATTGAGTCCAGAACGGATAAAGCTCCCAGGCTGTCCGACTTAAGAGAATCGGGCGCCATAGAGCAGGACGCCGACATAGTAATTTTCTTAAGCAGAGAAAACGAACAAATGAAGGACGCTTCGGAATATACCATTCTGCTTCAAATAGCCAAACACAGAAACGGCGAATTGGCAAAAATCAGATATGATTGGAAAGGGCCGTACATCAGATTTACGGAAAGCAAAAACCAAGATATGGAAACAAAGAATTTGTTTATCAATTCACCCGAAGAATAAAATATCTTATAAATGGCTTCAAAAACATTTTTTGACAGAAATCGACATTATTATATTGATAAACGGTCTTTTATTGTCTATAATGATTGCAGAAAAATGCTTTTTGTGTTATTATCATTTAGTTAATTAAATTATACGAATGGAGGATTTAATGGAGTACTCAATACAGAATTTGAGCAAGACGAAAATTGAAATAGCTTTTGATGTGCCGAAAGAAGAATGGCAGCAAGATATAAGGAACGCTTACGCCAAAAATAAGCATAAATATGCCATTAAAGGTTTCAGAAAAGGCAAGGTGCCTTTCAGCATAGCCATAGAAAATTTCAAATATGAAATATTGTATGATACGCTGAATATGGCGGTACCCAAGTATTATAATGAAATACTTGATAAAGAAAAAGATAATTTTGAGGTGGTGGGAGAGCCTGACTTTGACGATAAGGAAGTAAGCGAGGACGGGCTCAAGATGGTGATTACCACGGCGATAAGACCGGATTTTGAATTGGGACAATACAAAGGTCTTGATATAGAGAAATTCGACACCGAAGTAAAAGACGAAGAAATTGAAGAAGAAATAAAAAGGACTTTGGATTCTCGAGCAAGGTTTGTCGATGTGGACCGTCCCGCTAAAGAAGGAGACAGCGTCATTATTGACTTCAGCGGCAGCATTGACGGCGAGAAATTTGAAGGAGGCACGGCCGAAAAGCAAAATCTAATTTTGGGAAGCGGACAGTTTATTCCCGGTTTTGAAGAACAAATAGTGGGAATGAAAAAAGGCGAAGAGAAGGATATTAAAGTTAAATTCCCTGAAGATTATGCCGAAAACCTTGCGGGGAAAGAAGCGGTTTTTGCCATTAAGCTTCACGAGATTAAAGAAAAAGAGATGCCTGAACTGGACGATGATTTCGTTAAGGATATCAGCGAAGAATTGAATACAGTTGAGGAATGGAAAGCCTCCATACGCAAGCAGCTTGAAGAGAAAAAGCAGCGTCAGGCCGAAAATGATTTTGCCAATAAAATCATGGAGACGATATTGAAGAACACTAATATTGAGCTTCCCGAATGCATGGTGGAAGAAGCTTTGGACTTTAAGGTTCAGCAATTGGAAAGGAATCTTGCTTCATTCTACGGCATAAAGCTGGACGATTATTTGAAATACAGCGGAAAGACCGTTAAAGATTTAAGAGAGGAAAAAAGGGAAGAAGCGGAGAGAGACGTAAAGTATGAATTAATAATTACAGAAATAATTAAGAAGGAGAATATAGAATTCAGTAAAGAGGAATTTGAAGCCGAGCTGGAAAAGGTGCCCGAAGAACAAAGAACTCAAGAAATGTTTAACTACACCGTCAACAACCTGCTTACCCGCAAATTATTTGAATTCCTTAAGCAAAACAACAATCTGAAATAATCTATGGGAGGTTCATGAAGTGACAATACCTTATGTCATAGAAAAAGACGCAAGAAGCGAAAGAACTTACGATTTATACTCAAGAATGTTGGAGGACAGAATTATTTTTCTTACGGGAGAAATAAATTTTGCCACCGCCAACAGTATCGTGGCGCAATTGTTGTATCTTGAAACAAAGGACCCCAATAAGGATATTTATTTCTACATTAACAGTCCCGGCGGCTCGGTCAGCGATGGGCTTGCCATTTATGATACCATGAACTATGTGCAATGCCACGTAAATACAATATGTATAGGAATGGCGGCGTCCATGGCGGCGGTTCTGCTTGCGGCGGGGCAAAAAGGCAAAAGATTCGCTTTGCCCAACAGTGAAATCATGATACATCAACCTATGGGCGGCGCGCAGGGCCAGGCTTCCGATATAGCCATAAGCGCCGAGCATATCCTTAAAATAAAGAAAAAAATCAACGCTATTTTATCCGAAAAGACGGGGCAATCCATTGAAAGAATAACCATGGATTCGGAAAGGGATTTTTACATGGATGCCGAGCAGGCCATTGATTATGGCATAATAGACAAAATATTTGTGTCCAGAAAGCAGATTAAGGAGGAGCGTTAAATTGAAGTTCGATATTGACGATACCACATGTTTCTTTTGCGGAAGGTCCATCGATGAGGACTCCGTAAGCTTTGTAGCCGGCGCCAAAGGCGCTTTGATATGCAATGTGTGTATCGAACGCGCTTACGCCATGCTGAACAGCATCGAAAAGGAAAAGGAAGAAAAGGAAGAAATAGACGACATCCCCACGCCTAAGGAGATTAAAAGCAAGCTTGACGAATTTATCGTGGGGCAGGATATGGCGAAAAAAATTCTTTCTGTAGCCGTATACAATCATTATAAGCGCATAAACAACATGAATTCCAAGGACGTCGTGCTTGATAAAAGCAATGTGCTTTTGTTAGGCCCCACAGGTTCGGGAAAAACATTGCTTGCCAAAACGCTTGCCGATATTCTGCAGGTGCCTTTTGCCGTCGCCGACGCCACAACGCTTACCGAAGCGGGGTACGTGGGCGAAGATGTGGAAAACATACTGCTCAAACTTATACAAGCCGCCAACGGGAACGTTAAGAGAGCCGAAGTAGGCATAATATATATCGATGAAATAGATAAGATTTGCCGCAAAACAGAAAATGTCAGCATAACAAGAGATGTATCCGGCGAAGGCGTACAGCAAGCTTTGCTTAAGATACTTGAATCCACGGTGGCCAACGTGCCTCCTCGCGGCGGAAGGAAGCATCCTCAGGAGGAATTCATTTCCATTGACACCACCAATATCTTGTTTATCTGCGGCGGAGCTTTTGTGGGACTGGAAAAAATCGTGGACAAGAGAAAGGATAATTCGGGAATAGGTTTCGGCGCGGTTTTGAAGAAAAGAGAAGGCGTATACAGCGAAAATATTCACGATTTGCAGCCCGACGATTTGATTAAATACGGGTTGATTCCTGAATTTGTAGGCAGATTGCCCATTGTCGCCGCTCTTGACCCGCTAACTGAAGAAGATTTGGTAAAAATATTAAACGAGCCCAAAAATTCCATTATCAAACAATACAAGAAGCTGTTCGACTTAAACAATGTAACATTAGAGTTCACCGAGGACGCGCTTAGGGCCATTGCAAAAAAAGCGATAGCTCTCAAAACGGGAGCGAGAGGATTGCGCACCATAGTTGAAGAATCCATGCTTGAGTTAATGTATGAAATACCGGGCGACAAAACAATTACCAAAGTGGTGATTGAAGAAGACTTTATTTTGAAAAAGGCTCCCGCTCGCATACTGAGGACGGCGCGCCCTAAAGCCAAGAAAGAAGCCGAAGGCGCATAAAAAAACAAGGTGGCCGCCAAGCGCAGCCACCTTTTATATAAAGGGATGCTTATGGAGATAAAGAAAGCGGAATTTGTCATATCTGTTCATAATATTTCGCAGTTACCGTCGACGGTTAAAGAAATCGCGATTGCCGGCAAATCCAACGTGGGCAAATCTTCATTCATAAATTTTATTTGCAATAACTCCAAGCTTGCCAAAACGTCAAAAGAGCCCGGCAGAACGCGCGCGCTGAATTATTATAATATTAACGGCGGCGAATTTTCTTTAGTGGATTTGCCGGGATACGGTTTTGCCAAGGTTCCCAAAGCGGAAAAGAAAAAATGGGCGACGCTGTTGGAAAGTTATTTTCAATTAAGCAAAAAGCTTAAACACGTGTTTTTACTATTGGACATCAGGCATAAACCTACAGAATACGACAATATGATGCTTTCATACATGAATTTTTACAATCTGCCTTTTACCATAATCGCCACCAAAGCCGACAAGCTCAGCAGAGCGGCATGCGGCAGACAGCTTGTCATGCTTTCTTCGGCTCTTGGAGTGGGAAAAGATAATATTATCCCCATATCTTCTACAGAAAAGACGGGCAAAGAAAGGGTGCTGGAAAGAATTGACCAAGCGCTTTACGCTCAAAGCGAACAGGATTAAATAAACCGCCCAAAGCGGTTTTTTTATTTGAAAATTCGGATATATATTTTGTGCCTTTAAGCACCAGGCAAGGAATTTTTTCATAAGATGTAATAAATAATTTTATCTTTAAGGGAGAAAATCATTATGAACAGAATTGATAATGCTCCCGCCAGATTCTGTGGTTCTACTTCCTCAAAATGTGAAAAAGTATGCGTTGAAGTAAAAAGAATCTTTGATGCTTGTATTCAGAGAAGGAGTATAGAAAATGTCCAGCTGACGGTTTGCTTTCCGCAATGTCCTCGAAATTTGGTTGTAAAATGCGTCAACAGCGTGGGCAAAGCCATAATTTCAAACTTAAGCATTACTCCTATTCCCAGAAGCATATTTTCAAGAGTGAGATTTACTGTAACCATACCCATTCAAGTAGTCGCCATGGATAACGCGGGGAATATTGTTTACGGTACATCGTCCTACAGCGAGTGTAAGGACATTTTGCTGAGAGTTCCCGCTTCCACCGCTTTGGCGCCGATACAAGTGGACGCGTCGGTAAGTATAGTGGGACTCAACAATACGCTGAGTGATTCGGTGCTCACCACCACTTTATGCGTAACGATAATTACAAAGGTATATGCTAAGGTAATCTTGAGCATACCGTCTTACGGCTATCCTTTTATTCCGCCTTGCAAGGAATTTGAAGAAGATTTATGTTCTGAAGTATTTAACAAGCCGCTATATCCCAGAGGGGATGTGCTTTTCGGTTGCGACGATTAATTTAGTCATATACCCCATAATTCATTATTAATGACGGGCAGGAAAGCGTAAAATGGCTTGTTCCTGCCCAACGTTTATTTTTTGGCTTTGGCATATTCTTGTTAATTATAATCCATTATGGTAATATATGAATTATGAAAGTTTTTGCCATAAGCGATTTGCATTTAGCAACCAATACGGATAAACCCATGGATATATTCGGCGAGTCTTGGCAGTCTCATTTCGAGCGCATTAAAACCGATTGGCAAAACAAGGTTTCCGATGAAGACTTGGTTTTGATAGCGGGGGACATCTCATGGGCCATGAAGTTGGAGGACGCCAAAGCCGATTTGGAGGAAATAGGCAAGCTCAGCGGCAAGAAGGTCATTATTCGCGGCAACCATGATTACTGGTGGACCAGCCTCGCAAAAGTAAGAAAAGCGCTTCCTGCAAGCGTTTATTGCATACAGAATGACGCTTTGAAATTTGAAGATATAATCGTGTGCGGCACAAGAGGGTGGACGGTGTCCGAAAAGGCAACGGAAGAAGAAAAAAAATATATCGACAGGGAATTGATCAGACTGGAATTATCCATAAAAGCCGCAAAAAAATTAAAACAAAATAATGAAAAAATCGTTCTTATGATGCATTATCCGCCTTTTAACGCGAAGTTTCAAGATTCCCCGTTTACCGAAAAAATTGCCCAACACGGTATTAAAACCGTAATCTATGGACACTTACACGGCGGTAACGGGCGTTTTGCTCCCATAGTAAACAAAGGCGATACCGATTATTTTCTTACCTCATGCGATATGCTGGACAACAAGCTTATAGATTTAACAGATTATATAAAATAATATTTTGACAAAATTCTCCAAAATATTTGTCTTTGGTTTTTTTATTTAACATTTATGGACAAATGGTCTATGTAGGGAATAATTTCCACCAAAATTTTTATAATTTACAAAGAAATTAGCTGTCCAATTTTGGCCATTTGCGTTAATTTTTAGCCAAAATGTGGATATTTTGTAAAATTAAATTATGGATTTTTTTGATAATTTAAAAAAAATTTTAAAAAGTGGTTGAAAGTGGAAAAAATATATGTTATGATAATATCACATAAGGAGTATACTATGTTTTTCGGAACGCACAGATTATCGCTGGACGATAAAAACAGAATGAGATTGCCCGCAAAGTTCAGGGCAAAGATGGGCGATGATTTTGTTTTGTTCTTGGGAACTGATGGCTGTCTTTTCGTTATGAGCGAAGAGGAATTTGAGAACTTTATAAAAAAGATTGAAAACGTGCCGCTTTCGGCTCACGATAAACAAAACGCAATAAGGGCAATCACAGGCAGGGTATACATTCCCGAAGAAGACGCGCAAGGAAGGTTTATTTTGCCTTCCGAGCTGAAGAAAGCCGCTAATATAAACAAAAAGGTAGTATTCATGGGCGTCAGGAACAGGATTGAGATTTGGAGCGAAGAGATTTACGATGCTAAGTTCAGTCTTTCCGAAAACACTATGGACGCCGCGATAGACGCCTTAAAGGAATACGGTTTTTGATATGACTGAATATAAACACATACCCGTTTTGTATAACGAGGTATTGACGGGATTAAAGATTAATCCCCAAGGAATTTACTTTGACGGCACGCTTGGCGGCGCAGGTCATAGTGAGGGAATCTTAAAACGCTTAACGACAGGCAAGCTTATAGCTACCGATAAGGACAACGCGGCTATTGAAAACGCCCGAAAAAAACTTGCCGATTATGCGGACAAGCTGTTTCTGATTAATGACGATTACAAGAATATAATCGGTCATTTGAAGAAAATGGGCATTTCGGCTTTGGACGGTATTTTGCTTGATTTGGGTGTCAGTTCTTATCAGATTGATACGCCGGAAAGGGGTTTTTCGTACATTAACGACGCTCCTTTGGACATGAGAATGGATACTTCTCAAAGCAAAAACGCCTATCAGGTAATCAATGAGTATGACGAGCGTGAATTGGCGGATATATTATTCAATTACGGAGAAGAAAAATACGCCAAGAAAATCGCTTCAAAGATTGTATCACAACGAAAGATAAAGCCCATTGAAAGCACCTTGGAATTAGCCGAATTGGTAAACAGCTGCATACCGCCCAAAGAAAGATATGCGCGTGGCAATCCCGCGAAGAGAATCTTTCAAGCTGTGCGCATTGAGGTTAACGACGAATTAAAAGGACTTAAGGAGTTCATTTCCGAAATCGTTATATTTTATCTCAAAAAGGGCGGAAGGATGTGCGTGATAACCTTTCATTCATTGGAAGACAGAATAGTAAAGCATTGCTTTAAGGAATTGGAAACAGACTGTATATGCGATAAGCGTTTGCCGATGTGCGTATGCAATAAAAGAAAGGAGATTGAGATTATAACAAAAAAACCTATATGCGGAGAAAAGGAAGCTGATATAAATAAAAGAGCGTCAAGCGCAAGGTTGCGAATAATTGAAAGGGTGTAAGGAGGTAAATATGGGCAATTACAGTCAATTGGGCACAAAAAAATTGGAAATGACCAATTACGATATTTTTATGCTGAACAAAAACAAGAAAAAGGCGGAATGCAAATTGTTTGACAGACGAGAAAGTCCCGTAGAGATTTCTTACGAAAATTATAAAAAGAAATTCGCCGCAAAAGAAGAAGACAGACCTTGCGACTCCTATAAAGATTATTTAATTAAGCAGCTGGAAAGATCGACCCCTGAAAGGATACTTACGGAAGAAGAATTTTATGGAGGTACAAGGGCGAAAGCGAAGAAAACCTTTCTCAAAGAAAGGATTAGAAGTACAAAAGATAAAAATGATAAACCTTCGGCTTTTTCCGCTTTTTGCAGAAAAATATTCGGCAATGTGGAATTAAAGAAGGGCGCAAAAATTTTTATTGTTTTTTATGTTCTTATAGTGATTGCTATTGCATCTATTTTAATAGTGATGAACACATCGTCGCCGATTTCATCGGTTTCCGCTGACGCTTCGGGAGAAAACATCGAAAGCGAAGGCGTGCAGCCCATGGTGCTGCAGCAAGAGGAGAACGATAATCGAAATTGGTTTGACAAATTGTGCGATTCATTAAATAAGTAAAGGAGCAACGGCATTATCAAATTCACTGATTACAGACAAAGGAAGAGGTTATTGGCAATTATGGCGCTGGTAACCTTTTTGTTTGTCGCAATTATCTCAAAACTTGTATATATTCAACTGGTAAACGGCAAGGAATTGCAACTAAAAGCTCTTGACCAATGGACCAGAGATATTCCCGTTGTTGGAGAAAGGGGAAATATTTATGACCGCAACGGCGTTTTGCTTGCGGATACCTATACCACATATACCGTTTATGTCCGTCCCGTATCCGTAAAAGATAAATACGGCACGTCTGAAGCGCTGGCAAGGGTTTTGGGCGTAAACAGGGAAAAGCTTTACACAAAAATGATGTCCAAGGTCAGCGAGATTACCGTTGCCAAAAAAGTGTTGAAGTACCAGATGCTTGACATAATAAATTCGCCCAATGTGTCGGGCGTATATTTTTCTCCGAATATAGCAAGGAATTATCCTTACGGAGATTTCATGACACAGCTGCTGGGATTTACGAATATAGACGGCGCGGGGCAAGCGGGGGTTGAAGCGTATTATGACAAATACTTAAAAGGCAAAAACGGCTATATTTTAACCGAAACCGACCTTGTGGGCAGAGAGCTTGAAGAAAATGTTACAAGATACATACAAGGCGGGAAGGGATGCGATATATATCTGACAATCGATTATAACATTCAATGCTTTGCCGAAAACGCCGTATCAAGCGCCTTTTCAAAATATAGCCCCAAGAGCGCCAATTGTATTGTCATAAACGCCAAGACAGGCGAGGTGCTGGCGATGGCGCAGCGCCCCTCATTCGATCTTAACGCCGTTCCGAGAGATAATATCGCCGAATTATTTGCCAATTCAAAAAGCTTTTTGGTAAGCAACGTATATGAGTCAGGCTCTACATTTAAGATACTTACCACGGCGATGGGACTGGATTACGGCGTTATCGATAGAGATTACAGGTTTTTTTGTCCGGGATACAGAATAATAGACGGTCAAAGGATAAAGTGTTGGAAAACCATAGGGCACGGCTCCGAAGTATTTGATGAGGGGGTGCAAAATTCGTGCAACTGCTTATTTATGGATATAGCGGGCAGAGTAGGAATAAAAAAATTCTATGAAGGAATAAGAAAATTCGGATTAACGGTAAAGACGGGCATAGATATGAGCGGAGAAGCGTCGGGACTTATTATTCCGGAAAAAGACGTAAAGCCGGTAGACCTTGCCCGCATGGGTTTTGGTCAAGCGATAGCCGTAACGCCTATTGAGCTGCTGGTAGCATGCGCCGCGGTAATTAACGGCGGCAAAATGGTTACCCCGTACATATTGGACAGAGTGGAGGACGGGAATAAAACGGTATACAGAAATTATCCAAACTATAAAGACAGTGTAATAAAGCCGACGACTTCAAAAGAAATGAGAGAAATACTTGAAACGGTGGTAACAAAGGGCAGCGGCAGGCAGGCTTCGGTAAACGGCTATCGTATCGGCGGCAAAACGGGCACGGCGCAAAAATACGAAAACGGCGTTATCGCTCGAGGCAAATATATGTCTTCTTTTATCGGTTTTGCTCCCGCCGACGATCCTGAATATATAGCGCTTATGATGGTGGACGAACCCGCGGGCGGCCTTTATTACGGCAGTATTGTGGCGGCTCCGTATATAAGCGAAGTTTTCAAAAACATATTTGCGTATAAAGGGATATCTCCTCAAAATAAAGAACCCAAGGAGCATTTTCTGATGCCAAATCTGGTGGGTATGAATGTCACTCAAGCAAAATATACTTTGTATAATAAAAATTTGTATTACGAAATCGCAGGCGAAGGAGATAAAGTGATTAAGCAAATACCGATTGCGGGCAGCTTTGTAAATACGGACAATATTGTATTGATTGAATTGGGATAAGGAGGAAATAATGACATTACGCGAATTAACGGAAGGGATAGAAATTGTTTCTTCAAATGCCGAAATGGACGCCGAAGTAAAAGGCATAAAAATTGACAGCAGAAAAGTGCGGGCATCAGACTTGTTTATAGCGTTGAGCGGAGAAAAAGACGGACATAATTACATCGGAGAAGCGTTAAAAAACGGCGCTTTTGCCATAGTATGCAATAAGGCGATCAATCAGGATATACCTCATATTCAAGTGCGGGATACAAGGAAAGCGTTTGCGCTTATCGCTTCCAATTATTACGGCAACGCGCACAAAAAAATGAAAATTATTTTTGTTACTGGCACAAACGGAAAGACCACCACTACCTATATAATAAATTCTTTATTGAAAGCCAACGGCCACAAAACCGCTGTGATAGGAACGCTGGGAGCGGTAATTGACGAAAAAAAAATAAATACAGATTTGACCACTCCCGATCCGCTTGATTTGCATAGGCTTTTCAGCAAAGCTTACGAAAGCGGCGTGGAGTATGTGATAATGGAAGCAAGCGCCCACGCCATTTATTATAAAAAATTAGAGGGCTTGAAAGCGGAAGCAGCCGTGTTTACTAATATTTCTCAAGACCATTTGGATTTTTTCGGCAATATGGCAAAATACGCAAGGACAAAAACAAGCTTTTTTAGCAATGAAAGAATGAAATTGAGCATAATAAACTCCGATGACGAATACGGGAGAAAAATACTTTCCAAAAAGAATTGCTTGTGCTTGAGTTACGGAATAAACAATCCTTCGGATGTGTTTGCCGTCGATATAGTTACATACAACGCCAAGACAAGATTTATATTAAACGCTTTTGACGAAGTGGCGGAAATAACCATTCCGCTATACGGCAGGTTTAACGTATACAATACGCTGGCCGCGATTGCGGTGGCCAGAGCTTTATCCATTCCCATGAGCGTAATACTCAAGGCTTTAAGCGGCCTAAAGGAAGTAAGCGGCAGGTTCAATATTATAAAGGAGGACATAACGGTAATAATAGATTATGCCCATACTCCCGACGGATTGGAAAACCTGCTTAAAGCGGTAAAAAGCCTTGACGGGGGAAGAATTATTACGGTATTCGGATGCGGAGGAAATCGAGACGCGGTAAAGCGCCCCATAATGGGAACAGTCGCGGCCATGTACAGCGACTTTTGCGTTATCACGTCGGACAATCCCCGTTTTGAAGACCCCATGGATATTATAAGGCAAGTGGAAAAGGGGGTTAGGGCGGTAACTCAAAACTATATATGCATTAAAGACAGGGAAAACGCGATAGCGTACGCCATTAAATTCGCCCAAGCCGGCGATAAAGTGGTGGTTGCGGGCAAAGGCGGCGAGAATTACTTAGATATTATGGGGGTAAAACATCCTTATTCGGATAAAAAAGCGGTGATGTCGGCCATAAGGAGTTACAGAAATTGATAAAATACTTACTTGCCGTTCTTATATCATTTTCCGTCGGCATGATTATTGCCCCTTTTATCATTAAATTGATAAAAAGAATGAATGCTCGGCAAACCATTTTGCAGTATGTGCAACAACATGAAGCCAAACAGGGAATACCCACAATGGGCGGAAGTATTTTTATTCTTGCCACGGCTTTTACCGTATTGGTATTGGACGGCGCCAATAATTCTTTTTGCTTATTTGCCATGTTGGTAATGCTAAGCTACGGAATACTGGGATTTTTGGACGATTTTCTTAAAGTTGCGTTAAAAAGAAATTTGGGATTGAGAAGCTACCAAAAAATTATTTCGCAATTTTTGATTGCGCTTATAGCCAGTTATTTCGCTTACAAAAATCGCTATGTGGGCACAGCGGTAAATATTCCCATATTCAATATCCTCATTGACTTCAAATGGTGGTATTTGCCGTTCAGCGTTTTTATTTATATCGCGCTTACCAATTCGGTTAATTTGACCGACGGGCTGGACGGTCTTTCAGGCAACGTTTGCTGCGTATATTTTGCGGTATACTTTGTTGTGGCGTATATGGAAATGACAAACGCCAATGATTTGGGAAGGACTTTGTACGCTAAAGAAATATCAGGCTTATTGATATTCATAGGCGCTTTAATAGGCGGACTTACGGCTTTTCTTTGGCATAATTCGTTTAAGGCCAAAATAATAATGGGCGATATGGGCAGCATGGCTTTGGGAGGATGCGGCGCTATGGTGGCTATGCTTACAAAAAATCCTTTTTTAATTCTTCTTGCAGGAATAATGTTTGTGGTTTCCAGCATATCAGTAATAATACAGGTAATCATATTTAAGCTGAAGCGTAAAAGGGTATTCTTGATGGCTCCTTTTCATCACCATATGGAATTAAAGGGAATACCGGAGCCCAAGATTGTATCTTATTATACAATTATAACCTTTATAGGCGGAGTGATAAGTCTTATTGTAATGTGAGGTGAGCGTTATGAATTTAAGCGGGAAAAAAGCGCTTGTGCTTGGAATGCGCGCAAGCGGCATATCGGCTTGTAATTTGTTAAAAACACTTGGAGCTGAAGTTTTCTGCTATGACGACTTTGTTAACCCCACTCAAAACGGTTTTGTAAATGTCAAGGGCTTGCCCATAGATGAGATATTGCGCGATGTGAGCTTGATAGCGATAAGCCCTTCCATACCCGACAATCATGAAATTCTAATTGCCGCTAAAAAAACTAAAATACCCGTAATAAGCGAACTTGAATTGGGGGCAAGACATCTTAAATATCCGCAAATAGCGGTAACGGGCACAAACGGAAAGACAACCACGGTATGCATGATGCAAAAATTATTGTCAAATTGCGGACTAAAAGTAAAGACAATGGGGAATATAGGTTATCCCGTATCACAGGTAGTGTTGGACAATACGCCCATGGACTACGCGATTATTGAAGCCTCAAGCTTTCAATTGCAGGGAGTCAAGCATTTTCATCCCCGTATTTCTGTAATAATGAACATAGCGCCCGACCATATGGAAAGATATTTAACTTTTAACGATTATGTCAACGCCAAAAAGAAAATATTCAAAAACCAACGCAAGGACGATTTCATTATTTTGAATTATGACGATAAAAATGTAAGGGCGCTTGCCTCGGAATGCAGGGCAAAAATAATATACATCAGCTTAAAAAAGCAGCTGTCCGAAGTATACATAAAAGATAATTATTATTTTTTTCAAGACACTTTGCTGTGCCATATAAAAGAAAGCTGCGTAAGGGGAGAACATAACAGATACAATTTGCTTGCCGCAATGAATACCGGCGCTTTGCTTAGATGCAAAAGGGAACACATGTTGAATCTTATCAGAGATTACACCCCTTTGCCGCACAGAGTGGAATATGTTACCACGCTTAACGGAAAGAGTTTTTATAATGATTCAAAAGGAACAAATATTCATGCCTGCCGATATGCCATAAATACTCTGGAAGGAGAGATAGGCTTAATAATGGGCGGCAGCGATAAGAATGAGGATTATTGCGAATTTTTTGAGAATATTGATGAAAAAGTAAAATACATAACGGTTACGGGAAATAATGCGGAAAAAATTTATGCCGCCGCGTTAAAGATGGGTTTTTGCAATATTTCCATTGAAGACACTTTGAAAGCATGCGTAGAAAAATTGAGCGCGTTAAACGACATAAAGAATGTTTTGTTTTCGCCGTCGGCGGCGAGCTTTGACAGATATTCCAATTATGCCGAGAGGGGCGACGCCTTCAAAGGTATAGTCTATGAAATTAACCTTTAATATTGCCTTTACCACAATCTTGTTGAGTTTGCTTGGCATTCTTATGATATACTCGGCAAGTTCATATTCCACGCTTCGCGAATTCAGCGACGAATTTTTTTATGTGAAAAAACAAGCGATAGCGTTCGCGGTGGGCATTGTTATGCTTATAATCGGAGCGAAATTTAATGTTTACTATCTCAATAAATTCAAATGGATAATCCTTTTTGTATCGTTAATTCTACTGGGACTGGTGTTTGTTCCGGGCTTGGGCGTGGAAAGCTACGGCGCCACAAGGTGGCTGAATCTGGGTTTCACCACCATTCAGCCTTCGGAATTTTCCAAATTCGGGTTGATGATTTTTCTTGCGGGATATCTTACCGAACATCCGCCCAAGGACTTGAAAAGCTTGATTGTGCCGCTGATTTGCGGATTGGGCATGTGCGCGCTTATAATTTTGGAGCCCAATATGTCCATCACAATGTGCGTAGGTTTGTCTCTGCTTTTAATGCTTTTTGTGGCAGGCACGCCAAAAAAATGGTTTATCTTATTGTTTGCCGCCTTGACAATAGCCGTACCTTTAATGATTATTCTTGAGCCGTACAGAATGAAAAGGCTTACGGCTTTTATCAATCCTTGGCAAAATCCCAAAAACGAAGGCTATCAGCTTATACAATCTTATTTTGCTTTGGGAGGAGGGGGACTTTTCGGGGTGGGCCTTTTCAAAAGCAGACAAAAATATCTTTTTCTTCCTTTTGCGGAATCGGATTTTATTTTTTCGGTAATCGGCGAGGAGTTAGGATTAATCGGTTGTCTTTTTGTAATGGGCGTTTTTGCCTTATTGATATACAGCGGAATCATGACGGCATTAAGAGCCGATTGCTTTTATAAAAGATTGCTTGCCACCGGCATTACCGGAGTTATCGCCATTCAAACTTTGATAAACATAGCAGTAGTAACGGGAACAATACCGCCTACGGGTTTGCCTTTGCCTTATGTAAGCGCCGGCGGAACGGCCTTAATGGCTTATATGTTTGCCTCGGGGGTTTTGATTAATATTGCTTCACCAATGCAAAAATCAAACCATAAAATGTAATGTTACAGATTAAATAGGAGAGGGTAATGGCAAAACTGGTAATTAACGGTGGCAACCGCCTTTACGGCTGTGTTGATGTTCAAGGTGCAAAAAATGCTGTGCTTCCTCTTTTTGCGGCATCCATTTTAACTAATGAAAAGGTAACCATTAAGAATGTCCCCGACTTAATCGATGTGGAAAATATGGCCAAGATTCTTAGGTCTTTGGGGGCGTCCGTAGTTAAAAACGGCAAAAATGTCGAAATACATGCCGACAATCTTAAATCTTCGGAAATATCCCACGCTCTGGCTAAAGAGCTCAGAAGCTCTATTTTCATTTTAGGGCCGATGCTGGGGAGGCTTAAGCAGGCAAAAGTCGCTTATCCCGGCGGCTGCGACATCGGATTGAGGCCGATAGACATTCATCTAAAGGCTTTTCGTGAAATGAATGTAAAAATTGTAGAGAGGTCGGGATATATATACTGTGACGCCTCAAATATGATAAGCGGCGACATTATGCTTGACTACCCCAGCGTGGGCGCTACCGAAAACATAATGCTCGCCGCCGCCACAATAAAGGGCAAGACTACTATCATGAACGCCGCCCGCGAGCCCGAAATCGTGGATTTGCAAAACTTTTTAGCGGCTATGGGGGCAAGCGTTAAAGGCGCGGGCACTCCGTTTATTGAAATAGAGGGAACGGATAAATTCAAGAGCGTGGAGTATACGGCTATGGCTGACAGAATAGTCACGGGCACCTTCGCCATAGCTGTGGCCATTTGCGGCGGAGAAATAATGCTAAACGGCTGCAAAGGCGAACACATACAGTCGCTTCTGTCGAAATTGGCAAAAACCTCTTGCAATATTAAGCAATATGATGATAAGATAGAGATAGCGTCAAAAAACCACAGGGAAGCGATAGAGTATATAGAAACTCAACCATATCCCGGATTTCCCACCGATCTTCAAGCTCAAATTATGGCTTTGCAAGCGGTAAGCGAGGGAGTGTCCATAATAACCGAAAACATTTTTGAAAACAGATTTAAGCATGTATGCGAATTAATTAAAATGGGCGCGGCAATAAGGATTAAAGGCAGAAACGCCATCATAAAGGGAGTGGACAGACTTTCGGGCGCCGAGGTGTCGGCGCAGGATTTGAGAGGGGGAGCCGCCCTTGTGCTGGCAGGATTGAACGCCATAGGCACAACAATAGTCAACGACATATACCATATTGACAGAGGCTATGAAAGAATAGAAGATCTGTTGAAAAAATTGGGAGCGGATATAAGAAGAATATGAAAAAAAAGTACATAGCTATAATTATCTGCGTGATTTTTATAGCGCTTATTGTCTTATTCAGCAATATTTTTTTGATTAAGACAGTGGAAGTAGTATTCGAAGGACAGCCCAAGTCAGCCACAAAAGAAGAAATACTTACGGCGTCCCAAATTGAATTAAACACAAATATCTTTAACCTTAACGAAAAACGGGTTAAAGAAAACATTTGCCGATACTTTGATAACAATTTAATAAGCGTCATAGAAATAGAAAGGCAATTCCCCAACAAAGTTAAATTGGTCATAAAAGAGCGAAGGCCGATTATTATAGTTCCTTACAAGAATTCCCAAAGCGGACAATGCATACCTACTGATATTGATTTTCAATTGGTAAAAGAACGCGATATAAATCAAATAGATTTTGACGCCATTTGGATAAAAGGCGTTTATGCGGATAAAACTTTTAACATCAATCATTTTCTGCAAATAAATGAAATATTAAAGCAATTTTTAGAAATAGGATTTACCGAAGAATCCTTAATCGCCTTCATTTCCGAAATTGAAGTAAAAGCTGATACCATACATTTATATACCCGCTTCGGCGACGGAGAGTTCATATTTGATCGAAAAGCTGACGCGAATATGAAAAAGCAAGTAAGCGCTCTGTATGGCGAATACAATAATTTGGATTACGATAAGCGCAATGTGTTTATAATCGATTACAGAAATTTATAAATTATCGGCATTTTTGTAATAAAAAACCTTTAAGCAAGCCTTTAAGGTAAATCTTTATTATTGACACATATATTTTATTATAATATAATTAATTTATTAACATAATCCGGAGTAGTATCGCAATGTTTGGCAAAAAGGGGATTATAGCCTTATTGGTAGGCACGGAGAAACTTAGCCTCGTTTCTTTTGAAATCAGCAGGAATGCTTTCTTCCCCCAAATTACCGGCATGCTGGAACAAAAATATTCAGGATTTCAAGACGGCGAATTCCTCAGGGTTGAAGAACTTTATCCCACAATAAAGAAGCTAATCGATAATTTCTATATAAGATTCAACAAAAAAGTAAAGCGCTTATATATTGCCGTGCCGGGTGAATTTTCTTGCGCCGTTTCCAAGAATGTGGAAAGAGACATAGATAAAAGAATCAAAGAAGAAGACTTGGAGGAAATGTTTTTTATAGGAGATACATACAGCGCTCATCAAAAATTTGTAAACATAGAAAGAAGCGGCGTTTTTTATAAGACGGACTGCAACCCGCGCAAGCTGTTAAACCCTGTGGGGCAAAGCTGCAACAGAGTGCTTGCTAAGCTGTCTTATATTCTTGCCGAAAGGTATTTTATTGATATTTTCAATGAGATAGCCGCAAGACTCAATATCAAGGTAAAGTATATATCCTCCATATTTTCCGAAGTCGGCTATGTGAATAAGCTGAAATCGATAAAAGAGCTTTCGGATACTTTATATTTGAATTTGGGATATCTCAGCTCCACCTTGTCTTATTCCATGGGCAAAGGGATTTTGAACATGACTTCGTTCTCTCTGGGCGGTGGGACCGTAGCGGGGGATATTACCATCGTTATGAATATTCCTTTTTCTCATTCATATGAGCTATACAATAAGCTTAATTTGAATATTCAGCCCGAGCAAGATCAGGTTTACAGTATTTTTGTGGACGGCGAAAACTTTTGTTATGACATAAAAACCATTAACGCCATTGCCGAGGAAAGAATTTTTGATATCGCGGGGTACATCAAATCGGCCATCGAAGGGTTTGATATCGATATAGAGGACAATGTACCTCTATATATGGGAGGATCGGCGATTTGTAGATTGCCGGGAGTAAGAGAAATAATAGAGAATGTTTGCGCAAGACCGGTGGAAACGATAATGACGGATTATACGGGTTGGGAGGCTACGGAAAACCTTTCCCTTATTTCCGTATTGAATTATTTTTATAATAAACAAATTAATAAACGTTAAGGATAAATAAATTTTTTCTGAACATAAGAAATGGAGGAAAAAGGACATGAACGCAGTCAGGGATATCGTTAACATAAAAATAATAGGGATAGGCGGCGGCGGTTGCAACGCCGTAAACAGGCTCAAAAACGCTAATGTTGAAGGAGTGCAATTTATTGCCGCCAATACCGATATGGTGGCCCTTAACAGTAGCATTGCCGAGCTTAAAATACAGTTGGGGGCAAAGCTAACTAAAGGCTTGGGCGCAGGCTCGGTTCCCGAAATAGGCGAACAAGCCGCCATAGAAAGCAAAGAACAGATAACCGAAGCGATAAAGGACGCTCATTTATTGTTCTTGACTGCAGGCATGGGCGGAGGCACGGGAACGGGAGGAATACCCGTTATTGCCGAAATTGCCAAGGAATTGAATATCTTGACAATAGCCGTGGTTACAAAACCTTTTGAATATGAAGGAAGGAGAAAAATGCGCCTTGCCGAAATTGGCATTGACAAGCTTCGCGAACATGTGGATGTCCTTGTTGTTATACCCAATGAAATGGCCTTCAAATTTGTTCCTCCCACAACGCCTTTATATAAAGTTGTTCAAATAGCCGACGATGTATTGCACAGCAGCATTATAGGCATTACCGATATCGTGGTTAAGCCCTCGCTTATCAACTTGGACTTTGCCGACATCAGAACGGTAATCAAAAACATGAAAACCGCTCATATAGGAATAGGGCGGGCCAAAGGCGAAAACAGGGTGCTTAACGCGCTTAAGCAAGCGGCGAACTCACCGCTTCTTGAGAGCACTATCGAAGGCGCCACTCAGATTATCGTGAATGTTACAGCGGATATGAACATAAACGGCTTTGAAGTCAAAGAAGCGCTGTCGCTCATAAATCAAGTAGCCGATGTGGACGCCAATATAATTCAAGGCTTGGGGTTTGACGACACGCTAAAGGATGAAGTTATTGTAACGCTGATAGCGACCGGATTCAATCAGAACTCCATACCCAATACCACGGATGTGCTGTCTAAAAGGCCGGAAACTCCCGCATTGGGCATAAAAACAGAAGAACAACAACAAGTTTCTTCCTCCCCGTTTAATATTCAGCCGCAGAACATATACAAAATGCAGGAGCCGCCTATAAAGGAAGAGGAAGAACCCAAAGAAATACCTTCCCACCGCATGAAAGTAAGAGATAACGATATTCCGCCCTTCCTTATGAGATTAAGAAAATTAAATAAAGATAGAGAGTAGAGCTTATTCAAGTTCGTCCAAGGTCTTTTCAAAGCCTTCAATAAAGGTATCCATAAAATACTTTATTTCGGGCATGTTATTGGACATAAGATCTTTATAAAGAGAATTTTTTGCTTTGGTAAATTCGGAATTGCCGCATTTTATTTCTTCGATACATTTAATATAGGCCGCAAGTTTATCGGCGGCTTTCACAAATTTATGTACTTCTTCATCGCTGCCTATCAATATTTCCTTGAAATCAGATTGAAATTCTTGGGGAAGCATGGCGATAAGCTTTTTGTTGGCAATTTCCTCAAGATTTTTGTACGCGCTGTTGATGTCGGCATTGAAATATTTGATGGGTGTGGGCAAATCGCCAGTAATGACTTCGCTGGCTTCATGATAAACCGCGTTTATGACCACTTTGCCCACATCGACATTGCCGTTAAAAATTTTATTGCTGATTAATGCGAGTATATGCGCGAGCTGAGCGACCTGTTCGCTGTGCTCCATAATGTTTTCTTTGATGGTGGAACGCATAAGGCTCCATCTCTCAATGTATTTCATTCTGTTAAGATAAGCAAAAAAGTAGTATTTTTTCATAGCGCTATTATAACACAGATATTTATTCTTTCCAATAATATTTGACAAATGTATCTTTTTGATTTAATCAAAAAAATTATGCTATAATTTAGCGTAAGGAGCTATTGATTTATGAAGACGGCGGCAATAATATTAAACGGCGTAAGCCTTGACAGAGAAATTGAAGGGCATTTGATTATCTGCGCCGACGCGGGTTATAACTTATTGAAAGGGAAAAAGCCCGACGTCATTGTGGGAGACTTTGACAGCTTGAGCAGCGTTCCTTCGGGATTAAAAGTAATAAGGCATAATATAGAAAAAAACCAAACCGATGGCGAAATATGCGTTGAGTATGCGGTAAACCAAGGCTGTGACAGCATAAACATTTACGGCGCATTAGGCGGCAGAATGGACCATGTTCTCGGCAATCTCGGTCTGCTCAAGTTATGTTATTTGCTTAATGTGCCCGCCGCGGCAAGGGAAAGGGGACTTGATATATATTATTTTGAAAAGGATTTTTCGCTCGATGTTAAAAAGGGCGAAACAATTTCCATTGTGCCCTTTGCGGGGGACGCATTGATAAAACAGTCCAAAGGCCTATATTATCCTCTCAACGATTTATTGCTAAAACCCCACCGTACAAGAGGCATTTCCAATATCGCCGTTGACGGAAGCGTAAAATTGGAAATCGCTTACGGCGGGGTTTTTG
>CZCB01001085.1_pt1 | contig 61136 bp, 69 predicted proteins | sample 591991 | NCBI WGS metagenome assembly CZCB01 (sample SAMEA3556809, study PRJEB10932) | anaerobic digester metagenome
AAATAAATTAATGTTTAGAACACTTAAAAAGTAGTTCTAAACATATTATACGAGGAGTGATAGTATGAGGATTGAAGAACATCCCATTCTTAACTTTAAAAAAGGGAAAAAAATAAGCTTCACTTTTAATGGAGAAAAAATAGAAGGATATGAGGGCGATACTATAGCTTCAGCTTTACACGCTGCAGGTGTGAAAGTTTTGGGAAAAAGTTTATTTCTCCACAGACCCAGAGGTTTTTATTGTGCCATAGGCAATTGTTCTTCTTGTTTAATGACAGTAAACGGTGTTGCCAATGTAAAAACCTGTGTAACTGATTTGGAAGAAGGTATGAAAGTAGAAACCCAGGAAGGTAAGGGGGAAATATGAAACAGGCAGATTTGGTAATAATAGGAGGAGGACCGGCAGGGTTGTGTGCAGCCTTAAGCGCCTTAAAAAGCGGGAGTAATGTATTGATTATAGAAAGGAATAAGGATTTAGGAGGACAACTCCGAAAGCAAACCCATATGTTTTTCGGTTCCGAAAAACAACATGCATCCTTAAGAGGAATTGATATACCGGAAATTTTACTTTCTCAGCTAAAGGAGTATGAGGATAAAGTTGAGATACTTACAGATTCCACGGCAGTAGGACTTTATGAAGACGGAGTAATAACGGTATTAAAAAAAGAAGAAGATTATTTTAAAATAAAACCTAAGGTAACCCTAGTTGCAACGGGAGCTTTCGAAAAAGCCCTGGCATTTCCCAATAATGATTTGCCAGGAATATATGGGGCGGGAGCTGTTCAGACATTAATGAATGTTCATGGAGTCAAACCTGGAAACAAAGTATTAATGGTAGGAGCAGGAAATATAGGATTAATTGTAAGCTACCAGCTTATGCAGGCAGGAGTAGAGGTTAAAGCAATACTTGATGCTGCTCCAAGAATAGGAGGATACCTGGTACATGCTTCCAAGGTCAGAAGAATGGGAGTTCCCATATTGACTTCTCATACAGTTAAGGAAGCAATAGGCAAAAATGAACTTGAAAAGGCTATTGTATGCCAGGTTGATGAAAAATTTATGCCTATTGAAGGTACTGAAAAGGAATTTGATGTTGATGTGATGTGTATTTCAGTAGGGTTAACTCCATTAAATGAATTATTGGCAATGAGAGGGTGTGAAATGAAGTACATACCTCAGTTAGGCGGATTGGTTCCCTTAAGGGATGAAAACTATGAAACTACCGTGGAAAACATTTTTGTGGCAGGAGATGCAACGGGAGTTGAAGAAGCAAGTGCAGCAATGGTGGAAGGATACTTGGCAGGTTTATGTGCTGCTGCAAAAATAGGATATAAGCCTGAAAATTTCGAGGAACGAAGAACAGATTATATGAAGCAATTAAAAGATTTACGTTCGGGACCGGCAGGAGGACACATACTGTCAGGAATCGGACAAGTATTGATAGGAGGCAAGAATGTTTGAGAAAACAGGAATACCAAGTAAAGAAATGATTATGGAAAAATTTCCTCCCATAGAAAGAATAAACGAAGGACCCGTTGCAGTAGTAGAATGCTATCAAAAAATACCCTGCAATCCATGTCAGACTGCATGTAAATTTAATGCAATAATCGTAGGGGAAGATATAAACAATATACCTGAGTTTTACCCTAATAAATGTACAGGCTGTGCCCTTTGTTTAAGTAAGTGTCCTGGCCTTTCCATAATTGTAGTGGACGGTTCCAAGTCAAAAGATAGGGTGGAGGTAAGACTACCCTATGAATTTTTACCCCTTCCAGAGGAAGGACAAATTGTAAAAGGCCTTGATAGAGAAGGAGAATATATAACTGATGTAAAAGTAATAAAGGTACTAAATCCCAAATCTTTTGACCGGACACCCATAATTACCATTGAGGTAGACAGAAGATTCTTATATACCATAAGAAATATTAGTGTGGAGGCTTAATATGGATGAAAATACAATTATTTGCAGATGTTCCGATGTAACTTTAAAAGATATAAGACAACTTATAAATGAAGGATACACTAGCTTTGATGAAATTAAAAGAATTACCCGCTCAGGTATGGGGCCCTGCCAGGGGAAGACCTGCGGTCAGCTTATTATGCGGGAAATCGCAAATGCCACAGGACAAAATATAAGGGATGTAAAATTCCAAACCAACAGACCTCCTGTTGTTGGAGTTAAATTAGGCTTAATAGCCAAGGAGGGAAGAAGGAATGAAGAATAAGGCGGAAGTTGTAATTATAGGCGGAGGGATATCCGGTTGTTCCATAGCCTATAATTTGGCGAAAAAAGGTGTAAAGAACATTGTGGTTTTGGAAAAAAACTATATTTGCAGCGGTTCCACAGGCAGGTGTGGTGCAGGTGTAAGAATGCAGTGGGGAACGGAAATGAACTGCAAGCTTGCCAGGAAAAGTATAGAATTTTATGAAAATGCCAACGAAATCTTAGAGTATGAAAGAGATGTTGAATTTAAGCAAAAGGGCTATCTCCTTGTTACCCATACGGAAGAAGAATTGGAACAATTTAAGAAAAATATAGAAGTGCAGCATTCCTGCGGTATCCCATCCAGATTGCTTACTTTGGGTGAAGCAAAAGAAATAGTTCCCTATTTGAATACGGATGTATTAAAGGGAGCTGCCTTTTGCGGCAAAGACGGGTTTTTAAATCCTTTTAAAACCACAGATGCTTTCTACAGGGCGGCTAAAAGATTGGGAGTTAAATTTTACACATTTACAGAAGCTACAGGAATAAGAATCGAAAAGGGAAAGATAAGAGGAGTGGAAACCAACAAAGGTTTTATATCAACCAATATTGTTGTAAATGCAACTAATGCATATTCTAAGAATATTTGTAGTATGGTCGGTATTGAGGTCCCAGTATATTCGGAAAGACATCAAATATTAGTAACAGAACCGGTAGAGCCTATACAAGATCCCATGGTTATGTCCTTTGGTCTAAATTTTTACATCCAGCAATCGCCAGAAGGATCATTTATTATGGGTAGGGGTGATGACAGAGAACCTAGAGATTTAAGAATTACTTCCAGCTGGCAATTTACGGAAGAGATGGCCAAGACTATTGATAGTGTATTGCCTCCCATATCCAAGCTTAGAGTAATAAGGCAATGGGCAGGTCTATACAATATGACTCCTGACAAGCAGCCCATTTACGATAAAGGGGAAAATGTGGAAGGATTTTACATGGCTTTTGGATTCAGTGGCCACGGATTTATGTTTGGACCTATTACAGGTATAGTTATGGCGGAAATGATTACGGGGGAAACTCCTACTATTGATGTAAGTATGCTTAATTTAAATAGATTTAAAACAGGAAGGCTTCTATTGGAACCTTCAGTGGTTTAATATTGCTTTTTATTTTATAAGGACGTATAATATTGTAAAGATAATGGAGTGAGGGAGAACTATGAGAAAAAAATACTTAGATAAACTAGTAAACATTTTACAGAAAGAAAATATTGACGCCATTCTTATTGCACCTTCGGAAGAAATGGAATTTATAATGGGACATAACACCCATTTGTGTGAAAGATTCCAGGCATTAATAATAAAAAAGGATGGAAATTATTTTTATATTTGTAATTTGCTTACCGTTGATGAAGTACAAAGTGTATTGGGGCCAACAGTCAAAGTATACGGTTGGTTTGACGGGGATATATTTACAGATACGGTGAAGAAAGCTTTTGAAGAAGAGGGGCTTATAGGCAAGACTATAGCAGTAAACTCAACGGAAAGAGCATTCCTTATTCTCCAGATTATGGAGGCAGTGGATGTAAAATTTGTTAATGGTAAACCCTTATTGGAAGAAATGAGAATGATAAAGGAAGATAAAGAAATTGACGATTTAAGGATGGCAGCCCGTATTACAGACGAATCTTTCGAAGAACTGCTTAATTTTATAAAGCCAGGAATAACAGAAAGAGACATAGCAAGGAAGATGAATGAAATATTTAAAGAAAAGGGTGCCGATGAAGGTTTTACCATGGTTTGTTCCGGTCCCAACTCATCATATCCTCATTACAATGATGACCAAAGAGTGATCCAGGAAAAAGATATAATAGTTCTTGACTGGGGCTGTAAGTACAACAATATGTGTTCAGATATGTCAAGGACTGTATTTGTAGGAGGAATTACAGAGGAAGAGCGGAAAGTATATGAAATAGTAAGAGCAAGCCAGGAGGCAGGAGAAAAAGCTGCAGTAAAAGGAGCTTACATACCGGATGTTGATAAGGCTGCAAGGGATATTATAGAAAAAGCCGGATACGGCAAGTACTTTGTTACAAGATTAGGCCATGGAATAGGCTATTCCGTCCACGAAGCTCCTGATATAAAGGCAAGCAACCACAGGCATCTTGAAAAGGGAATGGTATTCAGTATCGAGCCGGGTATTTACATGGCAGGAAAGTTTGGAATACGAATTGAAAATATAGTTGCAGTTACAGAAGAGGGAAATGAAGTTCTTAACAAAGCATCAAAGGAAATTATAATAATATAGAGCGGGAATGATGAAAGATTTTTACGGTAAATTGGTAAGCCATTGGCTTACCAATTTAAAAAATTCTGAAAGAGGTAAATATTTTATAAAAGAGTGGGTTATACCTGTTGTAATTGCTTTTGCTATAGTAATTTTCCTTAATAAATTTGTATTTATATTAGTGACTGTTCCTACCGGCTCCATGGAAGAAACCATTATTCCAGGTGACCGACTCTATGTCAATGAATTATTTAATGCAGACAGTGCCGAAAGAGGAGATATAATAGTATTTAAATCGGATGAGTTAGAAGATAAAAGATTAGTTAAGAGGCTTATTGGATTGCCGGGAGAAACCATAGAAATAAAAAGAGATGGAAGTATATATATTGACGGAGAGAAATTAGAAGAACCCTATGCTGTACAATGTAGTGGAGAAGAAAAAACATTTAAGGTTCCAGAAAACTCATACTTTTTTTTGGGAGACAACAGACCCATATCTTATGATGCAAGATATTGGGAATATCCATATATAAGTAAAGATAAAATAATAGGAGAAGTAGTATTTAGATTTTTTCCTTTAAACAGAATCGGCAAAATTAAATAGGAGGAAGTGGATGAGCAGAGTTTTAGAAGGATTAAAGCCTGAAAAGGTATTTTATTATTTTGAGGAAATATCCAAAATACCAAGAGGTTCGGGAAATGAAAAACAAGTATCCGATTACTTGTACAACTTGGCTAAAGAAAAAAACTGGGAAGTAATACAGGATGAATATTTAAACATAATTATTAAAAAACCTGCCCATAGAGGATATGAGTATGCACCTACTGTAATGCTTCAGGGACACATGGACATGGTTTGCGAAAAAAATGAAGGTGTGGAACATGATTTTGAAAAAGACCCAATTAAATTAAGAGTTATAGATGATTATATTTATGCTACGGACACTACTTTAGGTGCCGACAACGGAATAGGAGTTGCTTACGCTTTAGCTGTCTTGGATTCGGAACTAGCCCATCCTCCCTTAGAAGTTTTAATAACTACAGACGAAGAAAAAGGGATGACTGGTGCAAGCAAGGTGGACGGAAGTCTGTTCAGGAGTAAATTTTTGATAAACTTAGATAGCGAAGAAGAAGGAGTTTTTACGGCTGGTTGTGCAGGAGGAAGTGAAGTCGATTTTAAAATACCGGTAAAGTATGGAAAAGAAAAGGATAAGGCCTACAAATTAAGCGTCAAGGGTCTTTTGGGAGGCCATTCAGGCGTAGATATTAATAAAGAAAGAGGAAATGCAAATAAAATCTTGGGAAGAATTCTTTATGACTTGTTTGATGATGTGGGGTTGGCTAAAATTAACGGTGGCTCCAAAAACAATGCCATACCAAGAGAAGCAAGTGCAGTTATTACTATAAAAAATTCTGAAAAAGTAAGCGAAAAGATTAATAAGTGGAACAAAATACTTAAGAATGAGTATGTATTTACGGATCCTGACCTAGTGGTTGAGTTAAAAAGCCTAAATGAAGAAACAGAAACTTTGGAGAAAGATATATTCAAAAAAGTTGTTTCTTTAATAAATTTAATTCCTGTAGGCGTATTATCTAAGAGCACGGCAATTGATTTAGTAATTAGTTCAAATAACTTAGGAGTTATTACAACGGATGAAGGATATATAAGCTTTTACAACCATCCTAGAAGCTCTGTGAAAACCTTGCTTACAGAAGAATTCATTCCCTCTATGAAATTGTTGGCAGACTTACTTGACATTGAATGTGTTGTGGGAGGCTATTACCCCGGATGGGAATATGCAAAGGAATCACCTTTACGGGATATATGTATAGAAGCCTACAGGGATATGTATAAGAAGGAACCTAAGGTAGGTGCTATTCATGCGGGACTTGAATGTGGCTTGCTAATGGAAAAAATCCCTGGATTAGATGCTATATCTTTAGGACCTACAGCTTATGAAGCCCATTCACCAAATGAACATGTGAGTATTAGCTCCGTAGAAAATGTATATAATCTATTATGTGAAATATTAAAAAGAATAAAGTAGTGATAAAATGAATTACAAAATGGTTGTATTAGATTTAGACGGTACCTTGTTGGATGATGATAAATTAATCAGCGACAAGAATGCCTACATACTGCACGAACTACATAAGAGAGGTATTCATATTGTTATAGCCACAGGCAGAAATTATTACATGGCTAAAGTTCTCACGGAAAAGATAAAATCTACGGAACCTACAATACTGGCAAATAACGGTGCTATTTCGAGGTACTATCAAGACGATGAATTAATTGAAAAAAATTACTTGGAGTATTCAACATTTTTAGATATCTATCGCCTAGGTCGTAAATATAATTTAAATCCCATTCTACATGTGGATGGCTACCAGGAAGGCTATGATCTCATTCTTGAATGTGAAAATTATAAAGAAGCTTACTTAGGATATATTAAAGACGATCTTCGGAGGGCAAAATTTAAAGATTTCCAGAAAGAAAGTATAGATAACATTTTATCTGTTTGTTATTATGAAGATTATGAAAAACTAAGCAAGTTAAGTAAAAATATTGAAAGTATAAGGGGAGATTTTAACATTATTTTCAATCAAAACATAAGTAAAAGGACGGTTCTTGAATTCCTAAACATTAATGGCTGCAAATGGTGCGCCCTAAAAAAATATATAGACTCCCTAGGCATAGATAAAGATCAGGTAATTGCAATGGGAGATGATAACAACGATATTCAACTCATAAAAAATGTTGGTTTGGGGATTGCAATGAGAAATGCTACTCAGCAATGTAAGAGTGCAGCCGATTATATATCCCGTAAAACCAATAATGAATCAGGGGTTTATTATGAATTGTCTGAAATCTTTGAAATATATTAAAAAAATATAGACTTTGTACATATTTTCATACCTCCTAAAATATAATGTATTAACATATGCAATATTGAGGAGGAATTATGAGAATAATTACTGCAATAGCTTCCATACTTATTATTATAGGAGCTTTAAATTGGGGTTTGTACGGACTGTCGAAGATTGATATAGTGGAAAACTTGTTTGGAGGTTGGAAAAGCAAAATCGGAAGAGTTATTTATTTACTGATAGGTATTGCCGGTCTCTATTCATTACTTTACGTAATCTTTGCTTAAGCAATTCAAAAACATGCCCTGAGGCATGTTTTTGATTACTCCTATTTAAAAGGTGCCATTTTAGCCATCTTTTTCATCATTTGTCGATGTTGCATATTACTGCTGACTAATTCAGCAGAACCTAAAGCTATATTTGCCAATCCAAATCCAATAATGCCATTTCTGTAGGATTCTGGTAAGTTTGAATTTTTAAGAGCAACTCCCGTTGCTGTAACAACAGTACCCAAAATTGCCGGAACTAAACCTTCTTTTATGCGCATATGAACCTCCTTTTAAAAAAATTTGTATCTATATTATTTACAAGTTAATGATAAATAGTATAATTAAATAATGGTAATCATAATTAGCAATAGAAATATCAATTAACTAAAAGCAACAAAAGGAAAGATATGAAAAAATTATTCAACAATTATTCAGATTATTTAAAAGCCAAATATGGAGAAAAAGTTTATAAACTTCCTGTAAATATACCCTGCACCTGTCCAAACAGAGACGGTACTTTAGGTTACGGAGGATGTACTTTTTGTGCAGATGTGGGAACAGGTTTTGAAATGCTCAGTAACACATTAAGTGTAAGAGAGCAACTTAAACAAAATATGGACTATATATCAAAAAAGTATAAAGCTAAAAAGTTTATAGCCTACTTTCAAAACTATACAAATACATACTTGGAACTTAATAAGTTTAAAAGCTATATAAAGGATGCAATCCTTGAAAATATTGTGGAAATAGCAATTTCCACCAGGCCGGACTGTATATCTGATGAATATATAGAGTTTCTTGGTGAAATCCAAAGTGAGCATAATATAAACATATCCATTGAATTAGGATTACAGACCGTTAATTATCACACCCTAAAAAATATTAACAGAGGCCACACCTTAGCGGAGTTTATAGATGCGGTTTTAAGAATAAAAAAATTCAATTTCAATATATGTGCCCATGTTATTTTAAATTTACCTGGAGATAATATTATTGACACTGTGGAAACGGCAAAGATATTAAGTGCCTTAAGAGTAGATCAAGTAAAAATTCATTCCCTTTATATAATGGAAAATACAGAAATGGGAAGAGCTTACAAGAACAAGGAGATAACTGTAATTTCCAAGGATGAGTACATAGAAAGAGTTATTGTCTTTCTTGAACACTTAAATAAAAATATTGTTGTCCAAAGATTGGCTGGCAGAGCTCCCAAAGAGAATTCTCTCTTCGTGAACTGGGGAATGAGTTGGTGGAAATTAAAAGACGAAATAATTGAAAAAATGTCCAGGGAAAATAGATTTCAAGGAAAGTTAAATATTTTCTAAGGTTTTAAAAATAATTAGTGTAAACATTTACAATGTATGGTACAATATACGTAACTATAAAATTTAAATGGGAGTGTGATTACAATGGTTCAATTAGTTTGTGGCCACAGCGGTACGGGCAAAACTAGAAGGATGATTGAAATGGCCAACAGCACCATCAACGATATTGACGGAAAAATGGTTTTTTTAGAAGCAAGCAACAAACACATATTCGATTTAGATTACAGGATAAGATACGTAAACACTAAAGAGTTCGGTTTAAGTAATGAAGATCAGTTCCAGGGTTTTGTTTGCGGTGTAATTGCTACTGATTATGATATTGAAAAAGTTTACATAGATGGTTTATATAAAATTGCTAAATCTAAGAAAGAAACATTGGAATCCCTAATAGAAAGATTGGAATACTTATCAAAGACCTTTGACGTTAATTTTGTAATAAGTGTAAATCATGATGTCGAAGATATTCCGGAAGGATTGAGAAATAGAGTTATAAGTTGAGCCGCCTGTAGAGGCGGCTTTAATTTTACACTTTAACTTGCTAAAAGAGTATTTATCTGTTAAAATAAGCATGCTAAAATTAGAAAGAGTGATTAAATGAACTATTTCAAGACAAACAAAACTATATTTGACGATTTCTTTGAACACAGAGATATGCTTATTATTCAGCATATGAATGGGGATATAAATAAAAGGGAATTCTTAGAGCTTAATTATAAGTATGTAATGAGAAAGAGTATTAAACCCTTTCAAAGAATCGACAGTTTTGAAAAGGGCATGTATAACTACCAATACTATAATGTATTGGCAAAATACCACCGTATGGTAGCCCAAGAAATTAAAGGCAGTGGGAAGCATATTAGCTATTATATTAAATACCTAAAAGAATCGGATTATTATTATAATGAAAAGGATAAAACATCCTTCAGGTTACTTAGATTTCTGAAATTTGAAAATGTGGAATCTTACTTTATAAAAATGGAATCATCGGTTTTAGAAGGGAAGCTTTATGAAATTCTTTTAAATGATTATGAATATGCAGTTCTTCATTCCAAAAGCTTATGGCTTTTAGAAGTGTTAAAAAAAGAAAAAGTCTTTTCTCCAGAAAAGAAAAGATCTGTAATAGATTATTATGTAAATCAAAAATACTAAAAGGGGGAGAATTTTCTAAAGCCTCCCCCTTAGCTAATATGCATTTGCCAATGTTTTTATAATAGTATCTAGGGGTGTTCCCACTTCAAATTCAAAAGTACCACTTCTTAACCTCGTATCCATGCCAAGTTCAATTGAACGGGTTAAAAACTCATCCTTACTTTCGATTAAATTATTGTTCAGTAGTATTTCCGCTATTTGGGAAGGAAAAGATCCCTGGGGTATGTTTATAGTTGCAATTAAACCACTGGGAGTTTTACTTTCTTCTTCTGGATCTTCTTCATCCTCTTCTCCCGTTTGAACTTCTTCTTCTACTTCCTGTTCCTCAGGTTCATTATCCTTATTATTGTATATGGGTAAATCAGCTATTATTTCTTTGTCAATTCCTCTGTTAAATAATATATCAAATCTCCAGACTAAAATAGCCGTCATAATAATAATTACTGCTATTATAAGGCCGTAGTCGGTAATACTATATATGAAATCCTTTATTGCATCTATTATTTTTCTCATGATTCACCTCTAAAGTACTCACTCCATTCATTTTAGCACAAAAATACCAGGCTTACAATATCCACATTTAATAAAAATAAGCAATTTTTTGCAAATACATATACTTTTGAATATAATTTGGTATAATATATAGAGTTATTCCCTGCGGGAAAAGAAAATGGGGGGTAGAAGAAAATCCCCTATTAAGGATTGAGGAAAAGGTATGAAGGATATTAAAATTACAAAAAACGAAGAAGGCCAAAGATTAGACAGATTTTTAAAAAAATATTTAAATAAAGCAAACTCTTCATTTATTCATAAAATGATAAGAAAAAAGAATATTGAGTTGAATAATAAAAAAGCCAAACCAGAAGTTATTTTAAAAGAAGGTGACAGTGTACAGCTTTACTTGTCAGATGAAACAATTAGTAAATTCAGGGAGAAAAAAAAGCTGTCTCCTTCGGATATACATTTTAGTGTAATATATGAGGACGATAATTTATTAATAGTTAACAAACCAGTAGGCTTAAGCACACAGCCAGATAAGACAGGTATAAGAAATTTAGTTGACCAAATAAAAGTATACTTAGATGCAAAGGAAGAAAATATAAGTTTTACATTTAAACCGGCAGTGTGTAACCGCTTAGACAAAAATACTTCAGGTTTGATAATAGCAGCTAAAAACTATGAAACCCTTAAACAAACTAACAGGGCGATTCGTGAGAGAAATATAAAAAAATACTATATGGCCAAGGTTCATGGAATTGTGGCAAAAGACTTGGAACTAAGGGATTATATCATTAAAAAAGAAAACAAAAATATGGTTAAAGTAATAAAAGAATATAAAGAAAATGCAAAGACTGCAGTAACTTATGCAAAACCTTTAAAGAGGGAAGGAAACTATACATGGCTTGAAATAGAAATTGAAACGGGTAGAGCCCACCAAATAAGGGCACACTTGGCATCTATTGGCCATCCTATTGTAGGAGATAAGAAGTATGGAAAAAAAGACAGAGAAAAATACCAGCTTCTTCATGCCTACAAATTAATACTAGGGGGTTATGAGGGAGAGTTATCCTACTTAAATTCCATGGAAATAATAGCAGGTATAAGTGAAAGGAAAATTTTAGGGGAGGATTTATGAAAGTAGTAGTAAATAATGAAATAATTGAAGTGAAAGATAATGAAAGCTTATATGATTTATTAAAGAAAGTTCACAAAGATGATTATTTTAAATATCTAGGAGCAAAGGTAAATAATAAGCTTAAAGATCTTTATAGCAAAGACTTTAAAGAAAACGACAAAATTGAATTTATAGATATACAGGATCCTGATGGACACAGAATTTATGTACGTACCTTGACATTAATCTATATTAAGGCATGTAAGGAAGTTTTCAACGATATAGATGTAAGTATAAATTATTCACTAAATAAAGGACTTTATACGGAACTTCAGTACAAGCATTTAATAAGCAAGAAACATTTAAAGATAATAAAAGATAAAATGCAGGAAATTATTAATGACCAAAAGCCTATTAATACTTACTATGTACCTATAGATAAAGCCAAGGAAATATTTTCATCTCAGGGAATGGTGGATAAAATTGAAGTGTTAAATTATTGGGAAAAAGATTCAATACGAATTTATGAATTAGATGGCTATTATGATACCTATTATGGATACTTAGCGCCCAATACTGGATTTATTAATAAATTTGACCTACGATTATTTTATCCAGGAATGATATTAAATTTCCCCACTCGAGAAAACAATTTTGAACTTCCTGAATATATTGAACAAAAGAAGCTTTCAAAAGTATTCAAGGAAGCAGAGGATTGGGGGGAAATAATGGACGTAGCTTATGTTGGCGCTTTAAATAAAAAAATCGTCAACAACACTATAAATGATATGATAAGAGTGAATGAAGCACTTCATGAAAAAAAGATTGCATATATAGCAGATGAAATAACTGCGGATAAAAATATAAAAATAGTACTTATTGCAGGGCCCTCTTCTTCTGGAAAAACTACTTTCGCCCAGAGATTATCTATTCAATTAAGAGTAAACGGCAAGAAAACATATGCCATATCCTTGGATGATTATTTTGTTGACAGACATTTAACACCAAAGGATGAAAACGGAGACTATGATTTTGAAACTATTGAAGCTTTGGATTTGGAACTGTTTAACGATAACTTAATGGACCTAGTAGCAGGTGAAGCAGTTCAAATACCTGTATATAATTTTCTGAATGGATGCCGGGAATATACCAGGGATCCCGTGAAGTTAACAAAGGACCATATAATTATAGTAGAAGGTATTCATGGTCTTAACGATGAACTTACTAAAAATATACCTGAAGCTAACAAGTTTAAAATATATATTAGCGCCTTAACTCAATTAAATATAGACCGCCATAACAGAATATCCACTTCTGACTTAAGACTATTAAGGCGTATTGTAAGAGATCATACTTACAGGGGAAACAGTGTTGTTAAAACAATGGAACTTTGGGATAATGTGGTAAGAGGTACGGAAAAATATATTTTTCCCTACCAGGAAAATGCAGATGTAATATTTAATTCTGCATTAGTTTATGAATTAGGTGTAATAAGAAAATATGCAGAGCCTCTGCTTAATGAAATTGACGAATCCAGCAAATTCTATTCAGAAAGGCAGAGATTGCTTAAATTTTTAAGCTATTTCTTAACTATCGAAGATGAGAGTGCAATACCTAACACATCTATTTTAAGGGAGTTTATCGGGGGCAGCTGTTTTAACTAAAAGTCGTTAAGGTCAATTTTTCCTTTTTTCATACCTACAGATAAACATATACCGATGCTAATCATATTGACCAGCATGAAAGTACCTCCGTAACTAATAAAAGGTAAGGGAATCCCCGTTACAGGCATTAGTCCCATGGTCATTCCAATATTTTCGTAAATATGGAATAAAAGCATGGCGGTGATTCCCGTTACTATTAAGGAACCGAACATGTTGGCAGCATTCTTTGCAATTCGAATAAGTCTGTACAAGAGTACCGCATAAAGACATAATAGAAGTATACCGCCTTTCAGCCCCAACTCTTCACCAATAACGGCAAAAATAAAATCCGTTTCCTTTGTGGGAAGATAGCCTAATTGATTTTGCACACCTTTATATAGTCCTCTTCCGTGTACCATACCAGAGCCTATAGCTGTTTTTGATTGAATGACCTGGTACCCCGTATCATCAGGATCTGATTCAGGATAAAAAAAAGTTATTATTCTTTGAAAGCGATAATCTGTTACAAGATCTTCAAATGGGGAATTTTCGTTATGGGTATAATCATTCATAATATAGAAAAATATGCTTATTCCCCCGATAATAAAAATTAAAAATAGAATTAATACAGTAACTACGTATTTTCTGTCTATTCCTCCTATGTAGATCATAACCCCGATAAAAAATATGAATACTAAAGCTGTCCCTAAATCTGGCTGCAATAAAATTAATCCTACAGGCAAAAAAGCAAAGAGAAGGATTTTTATTAGTACTGCAGGCTCATTAATATTTTCCTTGTTAATATCAATAAATTTTGCCACGGAAATAATAACACCAAATTTTGCCAATTCGGAAGGCTGAAATACTACAGGTCCCACTGCTATCCAGGACCTTACATCTCCCCATTCTGTAGCCTTTACGGGATTAATCAGAGTATATAATAGCAGCAAATTAGTAAGTACATATATTGGTATATAAAAATTGCCATAAATATCATAATCTATTATAACTAATATAAAAAGTGCTACCATCCCTAAGACAAAAGCTGTTACTTGGGTCTTCAAAAACGGTTCGCTTCCGAAGGGCTTGCTCATAGTAGCGCTATTTATCATAATAAATCCGTATACACATAGTAATATGGTTGTTAACAGTAAAATAAAATCAAACCTTTTAAGTTTGCTTTCTTTTTTAAACATTGTTGACTCCTTATTTATCATCTGTTAATCTGAACAGTATGTACCATGAATTATTTGTATGATACCAAATCCCATGTAATTATACCACAGTTTAAAACAATGGAAAACAAATATTTATCAGTGGCAGTTAAGTTGGACCAATAGCAACAAAGTTCTTTATATTAGAACAAATGTATGATATAATTTCACATAATGCAGAAAGGATTTAATATGTTAATACTTGGAATGGATCCGGGGCTGGCTATATCAGGCTACGGAATTATAAATTATACAGGTAATAAATTTGAAATAATAAAATACGGTGCTATTACTACAGAAAGTGATGAGGATTTTCCCAAAAGGCTTAAACATATTTACGACAGTTACATATCTATTATTGATATGTACAAGCCTGAAGCCGTTGCCATAGAAGAGTTATTTTATAATAAAAATGCTAAGACGGCAATGGCCATCGCCCAAGCAAGAGGAGTACATCTTTTGGCAGCGGAAAACAAAAAAATACCTCTTTATGAATATACTCCTCTTCAAATAAAGCAGGGAATAGTAGGCTATGGGAGGGCAGAAAAAAGACAGGTACAGGAAATGGTAAGAGTTTTATTAAATTTAAAGGAAATTCCTAAGCCAGATGATGCAGCGGATGGTTTGGCGGTAGCAATTTGTCATGCCCATTGCCTGAAATTTGCCCACAAATTTAGAATAATAAAATATTAAGGGAGAAAAAATGATACACTACATAAAAGGTGAAGTTGTTAAAAAAGGTATTGATTATATAGTTTTAGATAACAACAACATAGGATATTACATAAATACTTCCCTTTCTACTTTAAATAAATTAAGTGAAAATGAAGAAGTAAGGATACTTACCTATATGCATGTAAGGGAAGATCTATTGGCTTTGTATGGTTTTATAACTTCAGATGAAATAGAGCTCTTTAAGAAACTTATTACTGTTAACGGAGTGGGACCTAAAGTTGGACTTTCCGTTTTGTCTACTTACGAAGCAAGTACTGTTAGAGAAATAATTTTAAGAGAAGATGTTACAAGAATGTCCAAAGTTCCAGGGATAGGAAAGAAAACTGCCAGTAAAATAATACTTGAACTTAAAGATAAAGTTGGAACGATTGATGGTGAAATAATGGAAATACCGGTTGTAAGGAATGAATTGTCTGATGTGGTTGATGCTTTAACTGCATTGGGATTTACCTCTGTTGAAATAAAAAATACTTTGAACAAGATGAATTTGTCAGGAAAGTCAGAAAATGATATAATTAAAGAAGCACTAAAAAATATGAACAGGCAGGGATAGTATGTTTGAAAGAGAAAATGAGATCGTAGCCGGTACTTTTAATCCCGGTGAAGAAGAATTGGAGCTTAGTTTAAGACCGCAGAGACTTTCCCAATATATTGGGCAGAACAAAGTAAAGGAAGTTTTAAACATATTTATTGAATCTGCCAAAATGAGAGGACAGCCCCTTGATCATGTCTTGCTCTCAGGACCTCCTGGCTTAGGAAAAACTACTCTTGCCAACATTATTTCCAATGAGATGGGAGTAAATATGAGGGTAACTTCGGGTCCTGCAATTGAAAGAGCTGGAGACTTGGCTGCAATACTTACAAATTTAAACGAAAATGACGTTTTATTTATTGATGAAATACATAGATTGCACAAATCAGTGGAAGAAGTTATGTATCCTGCCCTTGAAGATTTTGCCTTAGATATAATAATTGGAAAAGGACCTTCTGCCAGATCTATAAGGCTTGATTTGCCTAAATTTACCTTAATAGGAGCTACTACCCGTTCCGGTATGTTGGCTTCTCCTTTGAGAGACAGATTTGGTGTTATGTGCAACTTGGATTTCTATGAACCGGAAGATTTGAAGGAAATAGTACTTCGCTCCGCAAAAATCTTGGATGTGGAAATAGATGAAAAAGGTGCAGAAGAAATTGCAAAACGTTCCAGAGGAACTCCCCGTATAGCAAACCGACTTTTGAAAAGAGTCAGGGATTATGCAATAGTAAAAGGTCAGGGTAAAATAGATTACGACACAGCAAACAAGGCTCTTAAGATGCTTGAAATCGATGAAATAGGATTAGATAAATTAGACAGACGTATTTTAAATACAATTATTGATTATTATAACGGAGGTCCCGTAGGTTTGGATACTTTGGCAGCTTCTATTGGTGAAGAAAAAGGTACCATAGAAGATGTGTACGAGCCCTACCTACTTCAAATAGGCTATTTAAACAGAACCCCCAGGGGAAGGGTAGTTTCAGAGTTAGGTTATAAGCATGTTAATAAAATAAAGAAGAAAGAACAAATAAGCATACTGGAAGGTCAATTATGAAAAGGAAAATAGTCAGAATATTTATTTTATCCATGATTATGTTAGTATTACTTACCCAGGGTGCATTGGGAAATGACGAATACCAGGTTCGGGTTAGAATAAGATATCCCAGATTATACAATGAGCAAACAACTCTTGAAGGTTATGGTGAAATAACCGTATATATGGAAGAAGAAGAACTATTTGATTTGGACAATGTGCTTAATTTAAGAATGGATACATATTATACAGGAAATTACTATGTTACAGATGAAGAAAGAGCAATTTACGGCCCCTACCATGTAGTTATAAGAGACGAAGTATATCACTCCTTCTACGAAGCAAAGGAAGAGGCTGAAATGTTGGAGGATTATTTATCCATTGATTTTTATCCTTATTTGACGGAAGAAGGATATATTGTAGGAGGCGGTAATTTTAAAGATAAAAGTTCAGCAAACAAACTAATATTGGAATTAGAAGATATGGGTTATGAAGGGGAAACGATAAATGGTTACCTTAAAAATATAATTGCCTTTAACCAGCACAATGAACCTGTATTTATGTATGAAAAGGACATGCCTATATTCTTTACTTCCTACAATGAAGATGAAAGATATGAAATGGTTAAAATTGACAACAGGGCTTACAGGGGAAAAGTAAAGCTGCATATACTTGACAGCACTAGGCTGCTGACAATAAATTATGTTGAATTGGAAAATTATTTATATGGAGTTGTTCCCAATGAAATTCCATCTTCTTGGGGAATTGAGGCTTTAAAGGCCCAGGCCGCAGCAGCAAGAACATATGCTGTTACCAGTATCAATCCCAGACAGATATATGATATGGAGGACAATCAAAACAGTCAGGTATACATGGGTTATGATTATGAAAAGCCTTCTACAAACCGAGCTGTGGATGAAACCCGGGGAGAAAAAATATATTATGACGGTGAATTAATTCAGGCCTTCTATCATTCCACCAGTGGAGGAAGGACAGAAAATTCAGAAAATGTTTGGTACGAAGCCTTACCCTATTTAAGAGGGGTGGAGGATGAATTTTCTGATAAATCAGGTTCTCCCCATTCTTATTGGGAAACTACTTTATACAAGGAAGATATTATAAGAAGTTTAAACCTTGATGGTAACAGGGTAAATGAACTATACGGCATTGAAATAAAGGAAGTTTCTGAAAATAACAGGGTTTTAGAATGTATATTTCTTACAGATGCAGGGAAAATTTCATATAAGAAGGAGAATGTAAGGCTTCTTTTAGGCTTAAAAAGTTCTTGGTTCACCATAGATAGTGGCAATTCCTTTTATTTCATAGATGAGTATGTTGCCTCAGGCGAAAAAAATAATGTTCCGGTTCCCTCGCGAGGTATACTTGATGTAATTACCGATGATGACTATGAAGACTCAGATGAGGAAATTAGGCCAATAATGGGAAGTATTTTGGATAGTTATGCCATAACTTCCAATGGTACAAAAAAGATTCAAAGAGATAAATTAGCCTTCATAAGTTCAAAGGGCGTGTCCATTATTGATACAAATTCAAAGCACTATGTCTTTTCGGGAAGAGGCTGGGGGCACGGCATAGGTATGAGCCAGTATGGTGCTAAGCAGATGGCGGAAGAAGGTTATAGTTATATTGAAATATTAAAACATTATTATACTGGAGTAATGATTAAATGACAGATATTAGAACAAGGGATTTTTACTATGAGCTTCCGGAAAGACTCATAGCTCAAACTCCAATTAAAGAAAGAGACCATTCAAGATTATTGGTTCTTGATAAAAAAACAGGTGAAATATCCCACAGATATTTTTATAATATAACCGAATATTTAAATCCTGGAGATTGTTTGGTTATAAATGATACGAAAGTTCTACCTGCAAGGCTTTTTGGCACCCGGACTGATACGGGAGCAGTGGTGGAATTTCTCTTGTTAAAAAGAATAGACGACAAGAGATGGGAAACCTTGGTTAAGCCTGGCAAAAAAGCCAAAATTGGTGCAAAAATAACCTTCAAAGAAAATTTGCTGTCAGGCAAAATTATAGACATTCTTCAAGAAGGAAACAGGGTTATTGAATTTGAATATGAAGGTATTTTTGAAGAAATATTAGATATCTTAGGTGAAATGCCTCTGCCACCCTATATCCATGAAAAATTAAGTGACAGGGACAGATATCAAACGGTATACGCCCATAATTTAGGTTCTGCTGCTGCCCCAACGGCAGGTCTTCATTTTAATGATAAACTGTTAAAAGAAATAGAAAAAAAGAAAGTAAGTATTGCAAAACTTACACTGCATGTGGGACTGGGAACTTTCAGACCAGTAAAGGCAGAATATATTAAAGACCATACCATGCATTCTGAGTATTATCAACTGAATGAGGTGGAAGCAGAAAAAATAAATTATGCTAAAAAAACAGGACACAGGGTGATTTCCGTAGGTACTACCAGCACAAGAACTTTGGAAACAATAAGTAGTGAAGAAGGATTAGTCAAAGCAGGGGAAGGATGGACGGATATTTTTATATATCCTGGTTATAAGTTCAAGCTTGTGGATTCTTTAATAACTAACTTTCATCTTCCTGAATCCACTTTGCTAATGTTGGTAAGTGCTTTGGCAGGCAGAGAAAATATTATGAAGGCTTATAAGGAAGCTGTAGAAAAGGAATATAGGTTTTTCAGCTTCGGAGATGCAATGTTTATAAAGTAGGTGAATTATGTTTAAATACGAATTAATAAAGGAATCTAAGGAATGTAAGGCAAGATTAGGTAAAATACATACTCCTCGTGGTGTTATAGAAACACCTGTTTTTATGCCGGTAGGAACCAAGGCTACAGTTAAAGCTATGACCCCGGAGGAAATGAAAGAATTAGATGCCCAAATAATTTTAAGCAATACTTATCATTTGTACTTGCGCCCAGGCCATGAGCTAATAAAGGAAGCAGGGGGGCTTCACAAGTTTATGAACTGGGAAGGCCCTATTTTAACAGACAGTGGAGGCTTTCAAGTATTCAGCTTAGGAGCTTTAAGGAGAATAAGAGAAGAAGGGGTGGAGTTTCGTTCCCATGTAGATGGTTCTAAACATTTTATAAGTCCTGAAAAATCCATGGAAATACAAAACTACCTAGGTTCAGATATAATGATGGCCTTTGATGAATGCACCCCCTATCCCGCCTCTTATGAATATGTTAAACAGTCTATGGAAAGAACCACCAGGTGGGCAAGGCGATGCAAGGAATATCACAAAAATACGGATACCCAGGCTTTGTTTGGAATAGTCCAGGGAGGAATGTACAGAGATTTAAGAATAGAAAGTGCAAAAGGAATTACAGAATTAGATTTTCCTGGATATGCTATAGGTGGGCTAAGTGTGGGAGAACCGAGGGAACTTATGTGTGAGGTATTAGATTATACTGTAGATCTTTTACCAAAGGATAAACCCAGATACTTAATGGGGGTAGGAAGTCCAGACTATCTGTTTGAGGCCGTAGAAAGAGGAATAGATATGGCAGACTGTGTCTTACCTACTAGGTTGGCAAGACATGGAGCCTTTATGACAAGTCAAGGTCAAATTACTATTAAAAATGCAAAATACAGGAATGACTTTAATCCTATTGATGAAGAATGTCAATGCTACACCTGTAGAAATTATACCAGAGCCTATATAAGACATTTATTTGCTGAAAAGGAGATTTTGGGAGCAAGGCTGGCTACTATTCACAATTTATTTTTCTTGATTAATTTAATGAAACGTATTAGAATAAGTATTATGGAAGATAATTTCATAAATTTCAAAAAGAATTTTTATGAAAAATACGGATATTAGGAGGAATTATGCCACAAGAGTACAGCGGAATAGTAATGTTGATTATTTTCTTTGCAATAATGTACTTCACCATGATAAGACCGCAAAAGAAGAAAGAAAAACAAATCAAAGAAATGAGAGACAATCTTGCAAGTGGTGATGAAGTTATAACCATAGGAGGAATCCATGGTAAAATAGTTAAGGTAAGTGATGAAGTTGTTACTTTGGAAATACCTCACGGGAAACAAAGAATAGAATTTTCCAAATGGGCTATAGGAAGTGTAGTAAAGAAGGGCAAGGACAAACCTGTAAAATCTGAAGATACAGAAGAAAAAGAAGATAATAACGATAAAGAAGAAAACTAATAAAAAAAAGAGCTAAGGGCTCTTTTTTATTTATGCATTCTTTCTAAATAAGTTCTTTCCAAAGACTATAATTTCATGAGATAGTAGAGGAATCATGGCAACTAATATTAAATTCATCCATTCTTTTAATGTAAGCTGACTGGTTTCAAACACTTCTGTAAGGAAAGGAATTTCCGTTACAAGTACTTGAAGGATTAATCCGGCGAAAAATGCACCAATCATTGCCATATTGTCTAAATGGTTCATTTTAAACAGTGATTTGTCGTAATTTCTCATACCTATGGCATGGAAGAGCTGGGATACACCTAAGGTTGTGAATGCGTAGGTTTGAGCATGCTCAATAATACTGTATTCAACACCGTTTACCATAATAACCTGATCAAGCATAAACTTGATGTTTTCAAGATTTATTGCCATACCTGCTTCCCTTAGGTGTATAATTGGTGACCATAAGAATGCCGCTAATGTTAGTCCACCAATCATTGCTCCATTGTAAATTGTAAAGATTAAGCCACCGTGAGCAAATAAGCTTTCCTTAGGATTCCTTGGTTTTTCATTCATAATCTCTTTATCTACAGTGTCAACTCCAAGGGCTAAGGCTGGCAGGGAATCAGTTATAAGGTTAATCCAAAGTATGTGTATGGATTGTAAAGGTGCAGCCAAACCAGCCACTATGGCTCCAAACATGGAAATAATTTCACCAAAGTTAGAAGACAGTAAAAACAGAACAGTCTTTTTAATATTTTTATAAATACCTCTTCCCTCTGCCACAGCCTTCTCTATGGTAGCAAAGTTATCATCTGTCAGAACCATGTCGGAAGCACCTTTGGCAACGTCAGTACCAGTGATACCCATGGCAACACCTATGTCGGCTGCTTTTAGCGAAGGAGCATCATTTACACCATCACCAGTCATGGACACTATGCTTCCATTTGATTTGAAAGCTTTTACAATCATTACTTTATGTTCTGGAGAAACTCGGGCAAAAACTCTTAAGTCACATACTTTTTCGTTTAATTCTTCCTGAGTTAATTCGTTTAATTCATTACCTGTAATACATTGCTTTTCATCCTCTGCTATGCCCAATTCTTTAGCTATGGCAAGAGCAGTATCCTTGTGGTCTCCAGTGATCATAACCGTTGTAACTCCAGCGTTTTTCAAAACTTTTACAGATTCTTTGGCTTCCGGGCGAGGAGGGTCAATCATTCCCACCAAACCTACAAATGTCAAGTTTTCTTCACTGGCAGAATCATCATCTTCCTTAATACCTAAGGCTAAAACTCTTAATGCACCTTGTGCCATTTCTTTGGCAGCCTTATTTATATCTGCAATATGTTGTTCATTTATATCCAAGTACTGGCCATTTAAATATATTTTATTGCATCTTTCCAAAAGTATGTCCATGGCTCCCTTGGTATAGCTCATAATCTTACCACTAGCATCCTTGTGAACAGTGGTCATTAATTTTCTTGCAGAATCAAAAGATTTTTCATTAATCCTGGGATTTGTTTCCTCAAGACCTTCCCTTGTTACGCTTACTTTTGTTCCCATGTCCAAAAGAGCTAACTCTGTGGGGTCTCCTACTCTGACATTATTAGCAGTAGATGCATCGTTACAAAGAATAAAACCATCTAAAAACAGTTTATTATTTTCATAAGACAGATCTTCCACATTTTTGAGTTCACCGTCTAAATAAACTTTAGTAACGGTCATTTTATTCTGGGTAAGAGTACCAGTCTTGTCTGAGCATACGATGCTGACTGCTCCCAAGGTTTCTACAGCGGGGAGTTTACGTACAATGGTATTGACTTTAACCATTCTTGTAACACCTAGGGCCAAAACAATGGTTACGACTGCTGTAAGACCTTCTGGTACTGCCGCAACAGCTAAGGCAATTGCTGTAATAAACATATCAATTATGTCTCTTCCCTGTAAAACAGCAATTCCGAACATAGCTACAACGATTACTATTGCCACTATTCCTAAAACTTTTCCTAAATCATTAAGTCTTTTTTGAAGGGGAGTTAATTCTTCGGTAGCGTCGCTAATCATTGCAGCAATTTTACCGATTTCTGTATCCATTCCTGTATAAACAACAATCCCTTCACCACGTCCGTAGGAAACGCTGGTAGAAGAAAAGGCCATATTGATTTGATCACCTATACCCATATCTTCTGTGGGAACAAAGTTAGCATCCTTATCTACAGGAACTGACTCCCCTGTTAAAGCAGATTCTTCTACTTTTAAATTTACCGATTGAATAAGCCTTAAGTCAGCGGGAATAACTCTCCCTGCTTCAAGTACTACCACATCTCCTACAACAAGCTCGCTGGCGGGTATTTCCATTACCTTACCACTACGTCTTACCATTGCGGTGGGGCTTGAAAGATTCTTTAAAGCTTCTAAGGCAGCTTCTGCCTTTGATTCTTGAACCATACCTATTACTGCATTTAATAAAACAACTAACAAAATAACAATAGCATCTGTTACCTCACCTAGTGCAATGGATATTGCTGCTGCAACAAATAATATGTAAATTAAGGTATCCTGTAGTTGGCCCAAAAACATTTGCAATTTTGTTTTTCCCTTTTTCTCCACCAAAGCATTGGGGCCATGTTCGGAAAGCCTTTTATTTGCGTCCTCAATACTTAAACCTGTATTTTGATTGGTGTTTAATTCAGTGCACGTTTCTGTAATACTTTTTTTGTAGAACATACTTCACTCCTTTAGTATTTTGTGTTAAAAAAAGACTTTTAGTACATCCAAGAAGTCCAGATATACTAAAAGTCTTGTTACCTAACCATTTCGGCGGATTTCCAGCCAGGATTCCATGATCCAGTGTTGTTGACTGGAAATTTAAAACTACTCCCTTTTAGTGAGTTTAGATTACCAAATTACTCGTTTTTTGTCAAGTCTAAAGTATTCTTTTTTTTATTTCCATGAATAATATTTAATAAAAATAGATGTAGGAGGAATTATGAGGTTAGGTAAACTACTTAAGTATTCTGTGTTTTTATTTATTTTTTCATTAGTAGCCTTTTTTATACTAACTGTTTATATATATTATTTCTCTACTAATCCAGCTGGAGAAATAGCTTATAGTTTTGTTGTCCCTATTAGTATTTTCTTAACTTCCATATTGTATTCAAGAAGTATTAATGAAAAAGGACTTTTGCGGGGAATAGAGCTGTGGATAATATATTTTGCTGTAATTTTACTTATGAAAGTTTTATTTAAATATCCTGCTGAAATAAAAGTACTTTACAATTCCATAGTTTTAATTTCCTCCATATTGGGTGGAATTATAGGAGTAAACATAAAAAGCAAAAAAACAGTTTAGTAATACTAGAAAAATAAAAAAACTCTTTAAAAAAATCTCCCTTAGTGCTATAATCATGAAACGAGGAGGTTTAAACATGAAATATATTAAAACATTGAACAGTACTAAATTAACGGACAACATTAGCGTCAAAGGATGCGGAGAATGCCAGACATCATGTCAATCAGCATGTAAAACTTCTTGTACCGTTGGAAATCAAAAGTGCGAGCATGAATAATAGCAGGGTGACACCTCTACCAGGGTCAATAGGTAGAGGAATGTTCTCATTGTGGGGGATATTCCCCCTTTTTGCTGTAAAGCAATTTTTTTTTGGGAGGATTTAAATGATACACGTATTTAATATAAAGGATATGTACTTCGTAACGGATACTAACAGCGGATTAGTTCATGCAGTTGAAGAAATAATATACGATTTATTAAAGGACGAAAAATTTAAGGATGAGAATAAAAGTCGGCTGTTACATAAAAAATATGGAAAGGAAACAGTAGAAGAAGCAATCGGGGAAATAAATTATTTAATCGAAAATGACATGCTGTATACAAGGGAAATAAATGCTGTAAATAAAATAAAACCAGCTATTAAGGCAATGTGTCTAAACATGACTCATGATTGTAATTTATCCTGTGAATATTGCTTTGCATCTCAAGGAACATACAAGGGAGAAAAGGGATTCTTAAGTTTGGAAACTGGTAAAAAAGCTTTCGATTTTTTAGTTAAAAGCTCTGGTAACCGAAGAAACTTAGAGGTGGATTTTTTCGGAGGAGAGCCACTTATGAATTTCGATACCATTAAAGGCTTGATAGAATACGGTAGGTCCCTGGAAAAAGATTATAACAAACATTTCAGATTTACTATAACAACCAACGGAGTCCTTCTAAATGATGAAAAAATAGATTATATTAATGAAAATATGGACAACGTGGTACTCAGTATAGACGGTAGAAAAGAAACTAATGACCGCATGCGAAAAACACATAATTTTAAAAGTAGCTATGATTTGGTAATTAATAATTTTAAAAATTTCGTTAAAAAAAGAGGAAATAAAGATTATTTTGCTAGGGGAACTTATACTTCCTATAATCTTGATTTTTCAGAGGATGTGAAACATTTAAGAGAACTGGGTTTTGATAAAATATCAGTGGAGCCGGTTGTTGCAAATCCTGAAGAAAAATATGCAATAAAGGAAGAACACTTGGATATTTTAAAAAAAGAATACGAAAAGTTAGCAGAATACTATATTGAATGTTCAAAAACTAATAGAAAGTTCCAATTTTTCCATTTTAATATTGAATTAGATGGAGGTCCCTGTATCTATAAAAGATCAATAGGCTGCGGAGCAGGTACGGAATATGTGGCGGTAACACCTAAGGGAGAATTGTATCCATGTCATCAGTTTGTAGGGATGGAAGAATTTATAATAGGAAATGTAACAGAAGGTATTACAAACAGGGACATGGTCAATAAATTCAAGAATGTATCGGTAAACGAAAAACCTGTTTGCATCGATTGCTGGGCAAAGTACTACTGTAGTGGCGGCTGTCACGCCAATGCATATAATTTCAATAAGTCCTTTGACATTCCCTATGATGTAGGATGCCAGCTGGAAAAAAAGAGAATTGAATTATCGATTTACATTAAAGCGATGGAAAAAATTGGACAGTAATAATAAACCGAATAATGTCAAAATTCCCGTTTATTTATAAAAAATAGTGGTAAATATATTAAAGTATAGTATAATATTGATAGTTTCTATATAAAGGGGAGTGTTAGAATGCAAATCGGTTTTATAGTTATTCTTATAATAGCAATTTTTGTTGCAATTTTTGCAATACAAAATGGTGTACCTGTTCCTGTTGATTTGTTTTTTGTAAGGTATGAAATGCCCTTGGCAGTTATTATGATGATCTGCCTTATTCTTGGTGCAGTAATAGTATTAGTCTTGGATACCACCAAAAGATTTAAAAGAAGATCTGAATACAAAGAACTTCAAAATAAAATGAAAGCTTTCGAAGAGGAAAAAACACAAGGGGAGAGTAAGTTACATACTTTGGAAGCGGAAAAAGCTAAGTTGGAAGAAAGTATAAAAACCTTGGAGTCAGAAAAAGAAGAGCTTAAAGACACTAATTCTCTGTTAAGGGAAAAAGTGGAAGAATTAGAGAGAAAAATTACACAACAGGAAGAAGTGGAGTCAAGGCTAAAGGAAGAAGTTCAATTACTGAAAACAGAAAGGGTAATTGAAAATAATAATACAGAAGAAATAACAAAATTAGATGAAGGTGTAGCACAAACAGATAATGAAAAAAGTGAAGTTGAAAGTCAATGAATATAATAAAAACGAAGTAGAAAGAATCAGCAAAAAATATAATTTATCCGTAACATCATCAAAGATTCTATTAAACAGAAATATTAAAACCTTTGATGAAATAGAACGCTTTCTTGACCCGGACTTCAAATATTTTGAAAAAGCTGAAAATTACAAGGATTTGGATAAAGGATGTAGGAGGATTATAGAAGCAATAAATAATAACGAGCATATCTTAATCTACGGGGATTATGACGTGGACGGTGTAACTTCCATCAGTCAGTTTATTGTTCTTCTTTCTACAGTGGGAGCAAAGACAAGTTACTATGTGCCAGAAAGGGAAGAAGAAGGATATGGTATAAGCTCTAAATTTGTAGATAGCATAAAAAATGGTGAAATTGATATAGACTTACTTATTACCGTGGACTGCGGAATAGGGGAAGTTGAAAAAATTTCAGAAATTACCAAGATGAATATAGATGTAATCATTATTGATCACCATGAGTGTAATGACCAAATTCCCAATGCTTATGCAATTGTTAACCCAAAACAAAAAGATTGTCCTTCTGTAAATAAGCATTTATGTGCGGCAGGACTATCTTTTAAATTTTTGCTTCATTTAAATAAATTTTTAAAAGTTCGAAATATTGAGGATATTCTATTAGAATATGCCTGTTTGGGAACAATTGCAGACATTGTAGACTTAATTGGCGATAACAGGATTATTGCAAGTAAGGGTTTAGAAAAAATAAACAATACAAAAATTATTGGCTTAAAAAAATTAATGGAAGTTGCGGGAATCAGGGATGAAGTTTGCTCCTACCATGTAGGATTTATAATAGCTCCACGTATAAATGCTGCAGGTAGAATGGATTCAGCAAAAATAGCCGTTGAGCTAATGATTGCCAAGGATGAAAAGTTGGCAGAGAAGCTAGTCTTAGAGTTAGAGAAATTAAATAACTTAAGGAAAGAAGCAGAAAATCTGATTTTTAATGAAGCAGTGGAAAAAATTGAATCTGATTTTTTATACAAAAATAATGTAATTGTAGTCCAGGGACATAATTGGCATGAAGGAGTAATCGGTATAGTTGCTTCCAAGCTAACGGAAAAGTATGAAAAACCCAGTGTAGTTATTTCCGTGAAGGATGGTATGGGAAAAGGCTCTGCTAGAAGCCTTGAATATGCGGATATTTTCGAATCCTTTAAGTCTGTTGACCGTTATTTGGAGAAATACGGGGGTCATAAATTAGCAGCTGGCCTTACTATTGCAGAGGAAAATATAAGTATATTTACCGATGAATTAAATACTTTCATGGGGTTAAACCCTCATATTGACAAAGATTACAAAATAGTTTCAGTAGATGCAATATTGAAAGTATCAGATATAAACTTAAGACTTTATGACGAAATAAATAAGTTTGAGCCCTTTGGCTGTGGCAATCCTAAACCAATATTGGCAGTAAGAGATTGTTCCATAAGAAATATCCGGAAAGTAGGAAAGGATGGTACCCATTTAAGTTTTAAACTGTCTCAGGGTAACTGTGAAATACCTGTGATAGGATTTGGAAAAATGGACCTTTTGGAAAATGTATTGTCCATGCCCCGTTCCTACATAGTATCATTAAGGGAAAATATTTTTAATGGAAAAAGAAATATTCAGCTAATACTACATACAGTTGAAGATCAAGAAAACTTCAATTACAAAGTAGATCAAGAGAAAATTAAAACCCTGATGTTTTTAATAAACAAAACAAAATCAAAAATAATAAAGACAGATATATTTCTACTTGTAGAAAAACTTAATAAGCTATATAATACAAAAATAACGGCAGAAGAAATAGTTTGCATGTTAAAGATGGCGGATAATATACAATACGCTTTGAAAGAAAATATATTATACATAAAAAAATAGCCCTGGAGGAACCTATGGATTTAAAAGAAAAAATTCGTGTTATAGAAAATTTTCCTTGTAAAGGAATAAGTTTCAAAGATATAACTACTCTGCTTAAGGATGGGGAAGCCTTACGAGAGTGTATTAATCAATTGGCAGAGAGATTTAAAGATGTGGAAGCAGACTTAATTGTGGGACCTGAATCCAGAGGATTTATCTTTGCAACTCCCCTTGCATATTTATTAAGAACAGGATTTGTTCCAGTGAGAAAGCCTGGAAAGTTGCCTGCAGAGACGGTTAAATATAACTATGAATTGGAATATGGCACAGATTCCTTAGAAATACATAAGGATGCAATAAAAAAAGGTCAGAAAGTAATAATTGTAGATGACCTGCTGGCAACAGGAGGAACCATGTTTGCCACGTGTAAATTAGTGGAAAAGTTAGGGGCAGAAGTTGTAGGACTTGGATTTTTAATAGAACTTGGAGATTTGAAAGGAAGAGAAAAATTAAAAGGATATAGGGTGGAATCACTGGTAATATATGAATAATATCAACAGATGATTTCTCTATTACAGCAGGTGAGGCAATGTTAGAAAATCTTATAAATTTAATTAAATCTTATAATCCCAATAGTGACTTGAGCGTTGTAGAAAAAGCATACATATATGCTGAGAAGGCACACTCTAATTCTCAGAAAAGATATTCCGGTGAAAGATACTTCGTTCACCCTTATAATGTTGCGCTCATTTTGGCTGATTTACATGTTGATGTTCAAACTATTGCTGCAGGTCTTCTTCACGATGTTGTGGAAGACACAGGAATAACATACCAGGATATAAATAGGGAATTTGGCGAAGAAATTGCCAATATGGTGGACGGTGTTACCAAGTTAAGCAAGGTAAAATACAGGAACAAGGAAGAACGCCAGGCTGAAAGCTTAAGAAAAATGATAGTGGCAATGTCTAAGGATATAAGGGTAGTTATAATAAAACTGGCAGACCGTCTTCACAATATTAGGACATTACAATACATGCCTAAAGAAAAGCAATACCAGAAGGCAATGGAAACTATAGAAATTTATGCTCCTATAGCTAACCGATTAGGTATGGCATCTATTAAGTGGGAACTGGAAGATTTAAGTTTAAAATATATAGATCCGGAAGGATATGAGGATTTACTGAAAAAAGTACAGGAAAAAAGCGAAAAAAGGAAAGAATATGTTTCCCATATTATAGAAATTATTTCTGAAAGGCTTAAAGAGTCAGGAATGGAGGCGGAAATAAAGGGCAGGCCGAAAAGTTTATATAGTATTTATAAAAAAATGTACTATAAAAACAGGACCTTCGAGCAAATATATGATTTAATTGCCGTAAGAATAATCGTTGACAGCATAAAAAACTGTTACGGTGCCTTAGGTATCGTTCATACCCTTTGGAAACCGGTACCTGGCAGATTCAAGGATTATATTGCAATGCCAAAACCCAACATGTATCAATCTATCCATACTACTGTTATAGGACCTGATGGAGAGCCCTTCGAAATACAAATAAGAACATTGGAAATGCATAGAACAGCTGAGTACGGTATAGCTGCCCATTGGAAATACAAGGAAGGCATCGATGAAAAAACCAATTATGAGGAAAAATTAAACTGGTTAAGACAAATGCTTGAATGGCAGCAAGATACCAAAGATCCTCAGGAATTTATGGAAGCTTTGAAAATTGATTTATATACAGATGAAGTCTTTGTATTTACCCCCAAGGGTGAAGTTGTAAATTTACCTGCAGGTTCAACCCCTATAGATTTTGCCTACAGAGTTCACAGCGCTGTAGGAAACAGATGTGTGGGGGCAAAAATTAACGGTCGCATAGTTCCTATCGATACAAAGCTTAAAACGGGAGACCAGGTGGAAATTTTAACTTCCCAGTCAAGTAGCGGTCCCAGTAGGGATTGGCTGAATATTGCAGCTTCAAATCAGGCAAAGGCAAAAATAAGGAAGTTTTTCAAAGAAAAAGATAAAGCTTTCAACGTGGAAAAAGGCAAGGAATTAGTTGAAAGGGAAGTAAAGAAACAGAGCTTGCCAGTGGCTGAACTTTTAAAAGATGAATGGGTTAAAATTGTTGCTGAAAAATACAACATGTATACCATTGACAATCTCTATGCAGCTGTAGGTAATGGCGGAATAACTGAAAGTCAGGTAGTAAACAGGCTGAAGGTTCTATACTTGGAAAAAAACAAAGACAAAATAGAGCTTGAAAATTTAGAAAGCTTAGAAAAGAATTTGGCTTCCAAACCTCCTAAAAGAGTTGAAAGCCATACCTCTGGTGTAATAATCAAAGGAATTGACAATGTGAAAGTACGTTTTTCCAAGTGTTGTAATCCCATACCTGGAGATGCCATAGTGGGATATATCACCAGAGGCAGAGGCGTGTCAATTCATAGAGCAGATTGTACCAATATCCACGATTTACGAGATAATGATGAAAGATTTTTGGAAGTTCAATGGGATACTAAGAAGGATGCCACATTTGTAAGCGAACTCCAAATAAAAGTATTGGACAGACCTAGGTTCTTACAGGATTTAACTTCCTTGTATGCGGAAGCCAAGCTGAATGCCGTATCTCTAAATTTAAGAATAAATAAGGAAAAAATAGCAATTGTAGATATTGGTTTTGAAATAAATGATATAAAGCAAATAGAAGATTTAATGAAAAAAATCAGAAAATTAGAGGGAGTATTAGAGGTTTACAGAACCAAAAAGTGATTTTAGCCGTGAGGTGAATATGAGAGCAGTAGTACAACGTGTTAAAAGTGCAAATGTAAAAATTGATAATAAAATAGTTGGTGAGATAGAACAGGGTATATTGCTTTTATTGGGTATTGAAGATACAGATGAAGAAAAAGACTTGGAATATATGATTGAGAAAGTCCCTAATTTAAGAATATTTGAAGATGAAGAGGGGAAGATGAATAAAAGTTTATTGGACATAAAAGGAAGTATTTTAGTAATTTCCCAATTTACCTTGTTAGCAGATGCCAGAAAGGGGAGAAGACCCAGTTTCACAGCTGCAGCCCCTCCAGAGAAAGCAATACCCATGTATGAAAAATTTATAAAAAGTATGAAGGAAAAGAATATTGTAACGGAAACGGGAGAATTTGGTGCAGATATGGCAGTTCAACTAATAAACGATGGTCCCGTTACCATATTACTTGACAGCAAAAAAGTTTTTTAGGAGGAAGTATGATATTTGAAACAGTTACAGTAGGCATGTACGGAGCAAATTGCTATATTGTAGGCAGTGAAGAAACCAAGGAAGCTGCAATAATTGATCCTGGTGCCGAATTTAACAGAATAGATAAAAAAATAAAATCAATGGGATTAACTCCCCAAATAATAATCCTTACCCATTATCACGGGGACCATATTGGAGCGGTGGAAGATTTTGTAGAAAAATACGGAACTAAAGTATATATCCATGAGGAAGATGCGGAAGCTTTAGGTAACAGTGCAATGAATTTTACAAAGTCCATGTTTGGAAAAGATATGTCAATTAAAGCAGATGTTAAATTAAAAGACGGAGATAAAATAAACTTGGGAGAATTAACTTTCGAAATAATTCATACCCCCGGTCATACGAAGGGTGGCATCTGTATTAAGGTAGGAAATATAATGATGACTGGCGACACTTTATTTAACAGCTCAATCGGAAGAACAGATTTTCCCGGAGGATCTTTCGAGGAAATAATATCTTCTATAAAGAATAAAATTTTTAAGTACGATGATGAAACTATTATTTATCCCGGCCATATGTCACCTTCTACTATAAAGAACGAAAAAAAGTTCAATCCCTTTTTATAATATGATTACTATTTATCTACTAGGTCATGATTTCCAGTATGAAGTAAGGAATGCCTTAAGGGTTTTTGATTTAAATATAGATCTTGAAATGAAGGATATGGATTCTTTTACCGGGGAGAATCTGTTTATTGTGTCGTCTTTGGAAGAAGAGGGAAGTATTAAAGCTAAAGCATCCCTCTACAAAGATAGTGAATTGCTGTATGAGGCAGTTTTCAGTGAAAAGGATATACTATTGGAAAAATACAGCAAGAAGAAACTTAGAAAAACATTGGTAATTAAAACAATACACAATGTCCTTAAGAAATACTACAATGTTTATCCCGACTATGGCATTTTAACTGGGGTAAGAGTAGTAAAAATTCTTTTGATTGCAAAGGAAAACAAGAAAAGCAGGGAAGAAATAAATTATATTTTAAGAAATACCTATGAAGTAAAAGAAGAAAAAATAAAACTTCTTTGGGATATTCTGAAAGTTGAAGAAAAGTATATCAATGAAGACAATAAAAACAACTATAACTTATATATAGGAATTCCATTTTGTCCTTCCAAGTGTATTTATTGTTCTTTTACTTCCTATGTGGATTGCAATGAAAATAAAAGGAATTCATATATAGAAACCTTGCTTTATGAAATTGAAAAAACAATCGAGATTGCTAAAAGCAAAAATTTTAACCTTCATACAATTTATATCGGAGGCGGCACTCCTTCTGTATTAAATGAATCCCAAATAAATACTATATTTAATACGTTGAAAAAGCACTATGATTTAAGTAAAGTAAAAGAAATAACCTTTGAAGCAGGACGACCAGATACAATAAGTGAAGCAAAGCTTATTTGTCTGAAAAATAATTTTGTAAACAGAATATCCATCAATCCTCAAACCATGAAGGATGAAACCCTATCTGTCATAGGCAGAAAACACCTTAGCCATGAAATTATTGAAAAGTATGAATTAGCAAAAAAAATTGGATTTAAAACTATAAATATGGATATTATCTTAGGATTGCCAGGTGAAAATGAGGTTGATGTTAGGAACACAATAGAAAAAATAGCCCAGTTAAAGCCTGAAAATATCACTGTTCATTCCTTAGCTTATAAAAAGAGATCTCAGTTGTTAAGGGAGAGTGACAAACTCCTTAAGGATTACGAGTTAATAAGCATGATGCATAATGAGGTTCAGAAGGTTTGCCAAGAAAAAGGATATCAACCCTACTATATGTACAGGCAAAAAAATATTAAGGGGAATTCCGAAAATGTAGGATATACACTGCCTAATAGAGAATGTATTTACAACATGATTATTATTGAAGAGTTAGAAACCATTTTAGCTTGCGGTGTAGGAGCTTCAAGTAAAATAATAACAAGCCCTGGCAAACATGAAACTGTTCGAAATTTTAAAAGTTTGGAAGAATACTCTAAGCGAATAGATGAAATAATTAATAAAAAGAAGAACTTATTAGGAGTAAGTAATGAAAAAAGTAATAGCTTTCTATCTTAAAAATTGTCCTCATTGCAAGAAGGCATTTAAAATTCTTGATGAATTAAAATCTCAAAAACCTAAGTATTCTAAGGTGGAAATTAAATATATAGAAGAAACAAAAAATCCGGAGATTGCAGGAGAATATGACTATTATTACGTTCCAACCTTTTATGTGGATGGTGTTAAGATCCATGAAGGAGTTCCTAACTACGAGAAAATAGAAAAAGTGCTACAAGAGGCAATAAAATAAGGGAACAATAAAAAAAGAAAATTTTTGACCAAAATTTTCTTTTTTTGTTATGATTACTTGATCTATTACCGATAATACTACTAACTTTTTTCGCCATAATTACTTTTAACTCGAAGTCTGCTAAGAGCTCTTGACAGACGTGCTTGAGCTGCATAGTATTCTTGCTTGCTTTGACTCTGCACAATTGCTTCTTTTGCTTCTTCTGCTGCACGCTTTGCTCGATTTACATCAATTTCTTCTGGAAGTTCCACCGAGTCAACTAGTACCAAAACCTCGTTATTTTCTACTTTAACCAGACCATGGGATACTGCCACAATCTTGCTTTCCTCTCCTGGTATTCGATAAAATAAGGCTCCAGGAACTACTGCAATAAGAATGTTGACATGGTTAGCCATGATACCATACTTGCCCTGTGAGGTGGGAACTATCAAAGACTCACAGGGACCTGTGTAAAAAGGTTTATCTGCAGCTAATATGTTCATGTGAAAAGTATTCATGTCAGTTATTTATATCCCATCTCTTTGGCTTTTTTAAATACATCATCAATTGTTCCCACATTGAAAAATGCAGCTTCCGGGTAAGAATCCACTTCCCCATCTATTATAGCTTTAAAGCCTTTTATTGTTTCATGTATTGGCACATAGACACCAGGTTGCCCTGTGAATTTTTCTGCAACATGCATTGGTTGTGATAAAAACCTTTGTATTCTTCTTGCACGGGTTACAACCTGTTTGTCTTCATCTCCTAATTCATCCATTCCTAAAATAGCAATAATATCCTGTAGTTCGTTGTACTTTTGAAGTATTTCCTGTACTTTTCTTGCAACCATATAATGCTCAGATCCTACAATATCTGCTTCTAATATTCGAGAAGTAGATTCCAAGGGATCAACAGCAGGATAAATTCCTTGTTCTGCAACCTTTCGGCTTAAAACTGTGGTAGCATCAAGGTGGCTAAAGGTTGTGGCAGGTGCTGGGTCTGTCAAATCATCAGCAGGCACATAGACTGCCTGAACTGAAGTAATGGATCCACTTTCAGTAGATGTTATTCGTTCCTGTAATTGGCCCATTTCTTCCGCTAAAGTAGGTTGGTATCCTACAGCAGAAGGCATACGACCTAGCAAGGTTGAAACCTCGCTTCCTGCCTGTACAAAACGGTATATGTTGTCTATAAACAGCAAAACGTCTTTTTGTTCCCGGTCTCGGAAATACTCAGCCATAGTCAGGGCAGAAAGACCAACTCGCATTCTAACACCAGGAGTTTCATTCATCTGTCCAAAGACAAGCGCCGTTTTATCTGAAACACCGCTTTCATGCATTTCTCTCCAAAGATCATTACCTTCACGGCTACGTTCACCTATACCCGCAAAAATAGAGTAACCTCCATGCTTCATAGCAACGTTGTGAATAAGCTCCTGAATTAAAACTGTCTTTCCGACACCGGCACCACCAAATAGACCAATTTTTCCACCTTTTGGATAAGGTTCCAGTAAATCAATAACTTTAATGCCTGTTTCTAAAAGTTCAGAAGAAGGACGCTGGCTTTCAAAAGAAGGTGCATTTCTATGAATTTCCCATCTTTCTTAACTTTTTGGAATGGGAGGCCCATCATCGATTACCTCTCCTAATACATTAAACATCCGCCCCAAAGTGCACTTTCCTACTGGAACACTAATTCCCTTACCAGTTGCTGTTACTTTCATATTACGTGAAAGATTTTCACTTTCGTTAAGCATAATACAACGGACAATATCTTTTCCCACGTGTTGTGCTACTTCCATGACACGCACTTTATCATTTACGGTTACGGTTAAGGCTTCCCTAATTTTAGGTAAACGTCCATTCTTAAATTCAACATCTATAACCGAGCCGGATATTTGTACAATTTTCCCTGTATTCACGGCTATGACACCTCCTTTTTACGTTTTCTTTTCTGTGCTTTTACACCAGATGTCACTTCTGTTATTTCCTGTGTAATAGCCGCTTGACGCACTTGATTATATTGAATTTTAAGGGATTCTAAAATTTCTTCTGCATTTTTATTGGCTGAATTCATTGCTGTCATACGGGCACTTTGTTCACTACAAAAGCTGCTTACTAGTGCACTGAAAATAAAACCAGCTAGCCAGCCCCTTACGGCAGTTTCTATAACACCTTCAACTGAAGGATATAATTCAAAAGGTGTAGATACTTCTGCCTCCACTTTCTTTGTATAGGATACAGATCCTTTTCTGTGAAAGGGGAGAAGGCGGACACTATTTACTTTTGTAGTCTAACTATTCTCTAAGTCACTGTAAACAATAAAAATTTTATCTATTTCACCCTTATCGTACAGGTCCAAGAGCATGGTGCTAATTTCCCTTGCTTTCTTCATGGTTGGATTCTGTGCCGTATATGAAAAATTCTTCACAATAGGTGCCTGTTGGCGTGTAAAGAATCGCCGTCCATATTCACCAATAACAAAGAGCTTGCAATCTGGATGTTCTGACATTAGTATTTGTGTTTCTTTCAATACATTTTTGTTGTAAGGACCTGCCAATCCTTTATCTGCAGTAATTACTAAAATCCCATAAGTTCCATCTGGAGCTTCACTTCCATCGGCAGGATAGAAATACTTGCTTTCCACCTTCTCTACCGTTCGAAGTATACGTTTCATTTCATTTTGTATTGCGTCAAAATACGGTCTATTGCTGTCTAAGTCTCTTTTTGCTCTTCGCATTTTAATAGTAGCAATCATGTACATAGCATTAGTGATTTTTCTAGTATCACGAATACTTTTAATTCGGTTCTTGATCTCCTTAGCACTTACCATTTATTTATCACCGCCAGATACATATTGCTTTAAGTATTCCCGAGCAAATTTTACAATATCTTCTTTGATTTTATCGTTGAAATTGTTTGACTCAAGTTCCTTAATTATATGGGGTGCCTGCTCTTCAATATACTGGAGCATCTTAAACTTAAACTCCTTTATTTCCTCAGACGGAATTTCCTGCATTACATGGTTTAGTCCTACAACTAATAGAATAATCTGCTCATACTGTTTCAATGGACGATATTTATCCTGCCGCAGTAACTGCATTAGACTATGTCCATAGTCTAACTGTTTTTTTGTTATGTCGTCTAAGTCGCTGGCAAATTGCATAAAGACTTCCATCTCTTGGTACTGTGCCAGATCCAGACGAAGTGTTCCTACGGCTGATTTCATTGCTTTAGTTTGAGCATCGCCTCCTACACGGGAAACTGATAGACCGATATTTACTGCCGGACGCTGACCGGAAAAGAACAAGTCGCTTTCTAAGAAAATTTGTCCGTCTGTAATGGAAATTATATTGGTTGGTATATAAGCTGAAACGTTACCTGCTTGTGTTTCTACAATAGGGAGTGCAGTCATACTGCCTCCACCTTTCTCATCGGAAAGTTGTGCTGAACGTTCCAATAAACGAGAATGAAGATAAAAAACATCACCAGGATAAGCTTCACGTCCTGGAGACCGTTCAAGTAAAAGGCTCAAAGAACGGTAGGCAGTGGCATGTTTAGTCAAGTCATCATAAATTATTAGTACAGATTGCCCTTTATTCATAAAGTATTCACCTAAGGCACAACCTGAATAAGGTGCAATATACTGGAGGGGTGCCGGATCACTTGCAGATGCATTAACTACAATTGAATATTCCATTGCACCGTGTTGACGAAGAACATTTACCGTTTGAGCAACGGAGCTTGCCTTTTGACCAATTGCCACATAAATACAAATTACATTTTTGCCTTTCTGGTTAAGTATAGTGTCCAGTGCAATTGTGGTTTTTCCTGTTTGGCGGTCACCGATAATAAGTTCACGCTGTCCATGCCCTATTGGAAACAAAGCATCAATTGCTAATATACCGGTTTGTAAGGGTCTATTAACTGGTTGACGGTCAACAATTCTTGGAGCGGGTGATTCAATTGGACGATATCCATCAGCATTAATTGGGCCTTTCCCATCAATGGGATTACCTAAAGCATCGATTACACGTCCCAAGAAATTATCTCCAACCGGAATTCCTGCTGTCTTTCCAGTTCTTCTAACAGTACTACCTTCAACAACACTTTCCTCATCATCAAACAAAATGCAGCCTGTAACATCACGCTCCATCTCTAAAACCATTCCACGAACACCTGAGGAAAAGATTAAGATTTCCTGATAAGTTGCATTAAGCAGACCGCTTATGGTAGCAATACCATCCCCCACTGTCAATACTGTTCCTACTTACTTTTCCAAAGCTTTTGGAGTCCAGTTTTTTATTGTTTCTTTAATAAGGGGAACAACGTTATCGCTTTCTACTGAAATTTGGCTTAATTCTTCTTTCAGCTGTTGTAATCTGGCCATTAAGCTCCAATCATAGATGGATTCTAATTTCCACCTGCTAGTAGGATCATTAAGGTCAATCGTTCCAACTTCCAGTCGAAAACCTTCCACTAATTTTCTGTCCTCTTTCCAAGTAAGAGTAACATCGTTATTATATTTATCTTTCAAAAACTCAATTAGCTGTTGTTTTTGAGTTTCACTTGGGGGTTCAGTGCTATATAAAAATGCCTCAACCCTTACGTTTTCGTAATCTATTTCTGCTTCTTGTTCTAGTACCTTTGGGGTCCAGTTTTTTATTCTTTCTTTTACTTGGGGTACAATATTTTCGCTTTTAGCTGAAACTTGAGTTATTTCTTCTTTCAGCTGCTGTAATCTGGCCATTAAGCTCCAATCATAGACGGTTTCTAATCTCCATCTACTATTAGGGTCGGTAGCATCTATCGTTCCAACTTCCAGTCGAAAACCTTCCACTAATTTTTTGTCCTCTTTCCAAGTGAGAGTAACATGGTTATTATATTTGTTTTTCAGAAATTCTATCAATTGTTGTTTTTGAGTATCATTTGGGGCCTCGGCGCTATATAAAAACGCCTCGACCCTAATATTTTTGTTATCTATCTTAACTTCACTCCTTTTTTACAGCATCTAAAAACTGGTTAAGGGCGCCAGATGATGACTGTGCAAGTAATTTTTCCACAGCGGAGATTGCCATTTGAGTTATCTCCTCTTGAGTGTCTTCTAAAATTTTTGCACGTTCTTGCTGTGCGGCTTGCTGTGCATCTAAAAGAATTTTTTCAGCCTTTTTTTCTGCATCTTTCAGTATTGCCTTAGCCTCTAACTTTGCTTCTTGCGCAGCGCTAGCCTTTCTTTCTTCAATCAATTTCTCAATATCAGCTATACGTTTTTCATAGGTTATCTCTAATTCTTTAGCTTCATTGAGCTTGTCGTTTGCATCCTTGTCTAATTTGTTATAATATTCTTTTCTTTGCTCCATAAAGTTCTTAACAGGATTATACAGCAGTATGTACAATCCTAAAGTTAGAATTGAAAAGTTAAATAAATGTAGAAGTATCTGCTGCCAACTAATGTTTAATGGGATGTTCATACACGTCACCCCCTACAGTACGAATATAATCATTATGGCAACAACTAAAGCATAAATTATAGCCGTCTCAATAAATACAAGACCTAAGAGCAAGTTAGTTCTTATACTTCCTTCCGCCTCAGGTTGACGGGCAATGCTTTCTGATGATTTCGAAATTGCCATACCCATGGCGATTGCAGCAGCTACAGCACCAAGGCCAATAGTTATAGCAGCGGAAACTGCCTTAATACTTATAGAATCCATTCCTTCCTCCGCAACGACTTCTTCTTCAGGAGCAGCAAAAGCAAAGGTTGAAGCTGAAATCATAAGTAGTACTAAAAGGCAGATTGAAATTTTTTTGAGATAACCTGTTTTACTATTTTTACTTGTTTTATTAGTTGATGTTGAATTAGGGGTATCCACCCTATAAATTATGTTCTTAATTTTCATAACCTCCTACCACAGGCATATGCCTATAAATTTTATTCTTCCGGTTTAGTAGCTGAACCATAAGTTGATGCGGTCAGCATAACCAAAACATACGTTTGTATTGTAGCATGTAGTAGAGTAAATAACACTGCTACTATAATCGGTAAAACAAAGCTAAGTCTATAATAGTAATAAACCAATTCGGTTACCAGCACACCACTGAGCATTGCCCCAAACAGACGAAAGCTCATTGATAGCGGCATGGAAAATTCTTTTAATGCATGAACTAACCCTTTGAGACCATTTGCCCGTATACCACCGAATACAATGACAGAATATGACAGGCAACCTAAAGCGATTGCTCCATTAATATCTGACAACGGTGCTGGTAGGGTAATGGAGTGTCCCATTGTGGTAATAGCTTGGAGACCTAATAGTTCAAATAAGGTTCCAAAAAAAATATACATACCAGCGCCAAAAATATAAGCTCCTAAAAAATTATTACGATGCGGACTATTTTGTTTGGCAAAATTATCAAACAAACCAACCATTTCCTCTAACAATATTTGGAATTTGCTGGTTGGAATAAACTTAAATTTTGGAATAACAAATATTCTAATAATTAGTGCTGTGATTAATAAAATAGATGTAATAACGATTGCTGAAATAAGTCCTGGGTTAACGTCTATAAATCCAAAAAGACTTATTTTATTTACATCATGTAACACAGCATCCCGCATCATTTCTTTAACTGTTTCATGCTTCTCAGCTTGAGTGTTGGTAAGCAATATACCTACAAACAAAGCTACTATAATGACTAGGTATACGACAATGACTTTTGTTTTTTTGTTTTTGATTACTTGCAGCCTCCCTTCATCTATACTTCTTTTTCTTTTATTTCATAGTGTGCCATGTTAACAATAGTGTTACCAGAATTAACATATTATAGAATAACAAAATTTGCCATATTAGGCAACCCCCATGAAATATCGTATTCAGTTGAACTAAAAAAGAAGTAGTATAATAGTAATCTTAAATTTTGTTTCAGCATTTAAGAATATATGTAAATCTTTCGCTCTATTATATTCACAAAAAATTGCTTTGTCAAGTGGGCAGAAAGTTGCATTTTGAGCCAGAATTTAGCCTAGTACTTTTGTATAAAAACGATTTTCAAAAAAAGACATATTAGAATTCTTTGTATATATAAATTAATAAAGGGGTGAATAAGATGTTAATAAGTATTAAGAAAAACATATTTATAGTAATAATATTGGTAATTTTAGTATTAACCGTTTTATTGATTTATAGTACTTTTTCAAAAATATCCGTATCTGTTTCGGCAGGCATTTCTAATTGGGGTCTTAAATTTAATGAAGAAGGCTCCGTACCCATAGGAAATGCAAGTATAGAATTTCTAAAGAAATACAATGCCTACTATGTGGGAGACACAAAAGAAAAATGCATATACTTAACTTTTGATGCAGGTTTTGAAAATGGCAACACAGCCGGAATATTGGATACACTTAAAAAACATGATGTAAAGGCTGCATTTTTCCTGGTAGGTAATTATTTGGAAAAGGAACCGGAGCTGGTCAGAAGGATGGTGGAGGAAGGACATATAGTGGGAAATCATACTTACAATCATCCAGATATGTCAGCTATTTCCGATTTGGAATCGTTTAAGAAAGAACTGAGTACCTTGGAAGAATTGTACAAAGAAATAACTGGAGAAGAAATGCCTAAATACTATAGACCACCACAGGGGAAGTTTAACGAAGAGAATTTAAAAATGGCTAAGGAATTAGGATACAAGACGATTTTTTGGAGTCTTGCATACGTAGACTGGTATACAAACGATCAGCCATCTAAAGAATATGCTTTCAGCAAGTTAATTCCACGAATACACCCGGGAGCTATAGTGCTTCTTCATAGCACTTCAGATACTAATGAACAAATTTTGGATGAACTCATTTCAAAATGGAAGGACTTAGGCTATTGCTTTAAGACTTTAGACGATCTGACAGCAAATATTTAATATTGACAAACAAAGAACCGTATGGTACTTTTTAAATGTAAGGGACTATTAGTCCGAAAAGGTGACAATGAGTATTATACTCGTCCCTCTGGGATGAGTTTTTTTTATAGAATGGATGCAGCCTAATTCCAATTTACGAAATAGAGAGGAGTAAACTAATTGGAGATGGAGTCTGCGACGGAATAAACAAAAGCCTGTGAAAAAATTAATGGAGGATATTATGGAAAGCATGGGAAAATTAAGAAGAACTAATATGTGTGGGGAGTTAAACATAGAGGATACAGGTAAAGAAGTCGTACTTATGGGTTGGATACAAAAAAGAAGAAGCTTGGGAGGGCTTATTTTTGTTGATTTAAGAGATATTACCGGATTAATTCAAATTGTTTTCGATACGGATGTTGATCAGGAAGCCTTCGAAAAGGCAGAGAAATTAAGAAGTGAATATGTTATTGCAGTAAAAGGTACTGTTCATGAAAGACAATCCAAAAACCCTGAAATGGCTACGGGAGATATAGAAGTATATGCTAAGGAACTTAAAATATTAGATACTGCAGAAACACCTCCTATTTATATTAAAGATAATGATGACGTTTCAGAGCAAATGCGTTTAAAATACAGATATCTTGATTTAAGAAAGCCTTTTATGCAAAAGAACTTATTAATGAGAAGCAAGACTTCAAAAGTTATAAGAGACTTTTTGCATGAAGAAGGTTTTATCGAAATAGAAACACCATTTTTAGCCAAACCTACACCAGAAGGAGCAAGGGATTACCTAGTACCCAGTAGAGTTTCACCTGGTAATTTTTATGCCCTGCCTCAATCCCCTCAGCTCTATAAGCAGCTTTTAATGGTTTCTGGAATGAACAGATACTATCAAATAGTGAAATGTTTCAGGGATGAGGACTTAAGAGCCAACCGTCAGCCGGAATTTACCCAGGTTGATATTGAAATGTCCTTTGTTGATGCAGAGGATGTAATGGAAATAAACGAAAGACTTATTCAAAAAGTATTTAAGGAAATAAAAAATATAGATATTAAGCTGCCTTTAAGACGAATGTCTTACAATGAAGCTATGGATATATACGGCTGTGATAAACCAGACCTTCGTTTTGGATATGAGCTGAAAAATATAACAGAAATATTTAAAAATTCCGAATTTAATGCATTTAAGTCAGTCTGTGACCAGGGAGGATTGGTTAAGTGTATTAAAATTGATGGTGCTTCAGAAGACTATTCAAGAAAGGGAATTTCTAAGCTTGAAAAATTCGTCAAATCTCACGGAGCAAAGGGATTGGCATGGTTTAAATACGAAAATGATACTTTTGAATCACCTATTGCTAAGTTCTTAAAGGAAGAAGAAATTAATGAATTAATATCTCAACTGGAAATTAAAAATAAGGATATTGTATTCATAGTTGCAGATAAAAAATCTGTGGTTAATACGGCATTAAGTGCTTTAAGAATAGAAATAGCAAAAGAAAGAAATTTATTAGACAAAAATAAATTTGAATTAGTATGGATAACTGATTTCCCATTGTTTGAATACAGTGAGGAGGAAGGAAGATACATTGCAAAACATCATCCCTTTACATCACCAGTAGATGAAGACATAGAAAAATTAGAGACAAATCCTGAAGAAGTAAGAGCAAAAGCATATGATATTGTAATAAACGGTGATGAAATAGGGGGAGGAAGTATACGTATTACAAACAGAAAATTACAGAGCAGAATGTTTAAAGCTTTAGGTTTTACAGAAGAGGAAGCTCAGGAAAAATTCGGTTATTTATTAGAAGCATTTAAATATGGAGTTCCTCCACATGGTGGAATTGCTTATGGCTTTGACCGTCTAATGATGCTTTTAACAGGCAGTGACAGTATTAAGGATGTAATTGCCTTCCCTAAGACTCAGAGTGCTTCCTGCTTAATGACTGAATCACCCAGCTCTGTTACCAAAGAACAGTTAGAAGAATTAAGAATTCAGCCTATCCCTCAAAAAGAGTAGAAAGGATGTAACAATGGACCAAATAGGAAAAATTGAAAAAATAGAAGGAAACAAAGCCACAATTTCAGTTAAGCGAGTTTCAGCCTGCGGAGAAAGTTGTAAAAGTTGCTCTGCCAGCTGTAAGGAAGTCAGTGTAATTGTGGAAACAGATATTACGGATACAAGTGATTTACAAGTAGGAGATTATGTTGAAATTACTACAGAAAATGAGGTAATGTTAAAACATGTTGCAGTACTTTATGGGTTGCCTTTGATTATGATGATAATTACAATATTTATAGTTCAAATGCTCCTGAACAGCCCTAATAAAGATATAATCTCAGCAATAGCCTCCTTGTTTTCTTTAATAATATCCTTTTATCTTTTAAAGGCTTATGATAAAAAGGAAATGAAAAAAAATACATTAAAATTTACCATAGGAAAAAAACTGTAATGAATATTTTCGAAATGCAATATGAGATGAGAAAAAAGGAAGGGCCTCTTGCAGAACGTATGAGGCCGGTCAACTTAGGTGAATTTGTAGGACAAGAACATATTGTAGGTAAGGGTAAAATTTTAAGAAGAGCTATAGAAGCGGATAAACTCACTTCTGCCATTTTTTATGGACCTCCGGGAACGGGTAAAACTACTTTGGCAAAGATTATCGCTAAAACTACAGACAAAAACTTTACTACCCTTAATGCAGTAACTAGCGGCATAAAGGATATTAAGGAAAAAATAAACTATGCAGTAGATGAATTGTCCATTTATAATAAAAGAACTATACTTTTTATTGATGAAATTCACCGTTTCAATAAAGCTCAGCAGGATGCCTTGCTTCCCTATGTGGAAAATGGTACTATAATATTAATAGGGGCAACTACGGAAAATCCTTACTTTGAAGTTAATTCAGCTTTAATTTCCCGTTCCATGGTATTCGAGTTCAAAAATATTACTAAGGATGATATTAAGAAAGTTATAAAAAAGGCCCTTGTTGATAAAAGAGGGTATGGAAATAAAAAAGTTGAAATAGATGAAGATGCTTTAAACCATATTGCAGAATATGCCAATGGAGACATAAGAAGCGCCCTTAACGCTTTGGAAATTGCTGTTGAAACAACTGAAGAAAGAGGCGGGATTATTAAAATAGACTTAGAGGTTGCCCTTGAGTGTATTCAAAGGAAAAAAATTAATTATGATAAAGACGGAGACAACCACTACGATACAGTTTCAGCCTTCATAAAGAGCATGAGAGGTTCAGATCCTGATGCAGCGGTGTACTGGCTTGCAAAAATGATTAAGGGAGGAGAAGATCCTAAATTTATAGCAAGAAGAATAATAATCTGTGCTTCCGAAGATGTAGGAAATGCAGATCCCAGGGCCTTGGAGGTTGCTGTAAATGCTTTTAAAGCAGTAGAAATAGTAGGTTTCCCAGAAGGCCGAATAATACTTGCCCAGGCAGCAATATATGTAGCTTGTGCTCCAAAGAGCAATGCTTCTTACTTAGCTATAGACAGAGCTATGAAGGCAATTGAAAGTGAATCCCATGAAGTGCCTTCTCATTTAAAAGACGGGCATTATAAGGGTGCATCCAAGTTAAACAGGGTTAAAGATTATAAATACCCCCATGACTATGATAAATTCTATGTTAAACAAACTTACATGCCTAAAATGAATACTAGGTTTTATGAGCCTAAGGAATCAGGATATGAGAGCAAAATAAAGAGATTTTTGGAGTACTTGCGACAAGAAGGGGGACAAAATGTATAGATTTAATAATAAAATTACTGATTCAAACATAGCTGAATTAATTGAAAATAAAATTAAATTTGACACTTTAGATAAAAATTCCNNGAAGATCTATTAAATGACCATGTAGCTTATGAAATTAAAAGAGAGCATTACTTGTTTATTAAAAATGTTAGAAATATATTTGAAAAAAATAATATAAAAATAAATAAGTTCCATCTTATGGGCACAATAATTGATTTGCCGGAAAATGAAATTAATATTTCCATATTAAAATCCAATGAAGAAAAAAAGCGAAACATTGTATGGCCCTGTAAAGAAATATTCCTGTTTGAAGACAGAAAAAGCAAATTGGATTTACTGCTTATCAACAATCAAATTTCTGAAGAGGATTATGAATACAACTTGGAGTTTTTAAAGGATGAATTGAATATATATGAAAATGATGATGAGCATAAATATTTAAACTAACTTTATATTATATTAACTAGCCTCCATGTAACCTTTATTAAAATTGATTAATACAATATATAAAGGAGGCTGGCATATGGAAGTTTATATTGTTACTTTTAAGCATGGAAATTATGCTATTGCCGCATTCAACAAACTTCAAGGATATGGAGTTAAAAATATAAGACTGACTCAAACTCCTTTTAGTATTAAAAATGAATGTGACTTGTGTATAAAAGTATTCAATCGTGATACCTTAGATATAGTGTTAAAAGAATGTAAAGGTAGATTTCCCGTAAGTAATGTCTACTTCGGTACTTATCGTAACGGTACCTATGTATATAAATTATTACCTTAATCTATAGAGAGAAATAAGAAAATTATTTTTCTTATTTTTCTTTTTTTAATGTTGACAATTTTACTGGGGTATTCTATAATAAACTATACCCTACTTATTTACTGGGGATTGCATGAAAGGAGAGCAGAGATGATTTTATCGACAAAGGGCAGATATGGTCTAAAGGCAGTATTTGAACTTTCAATGAACTATGGATTAGGTCCTGTTTCTCTGAAAAAAATATCAAGTAAGTACGATATGTCGGAAAGTTACTTAGAACAACTATTTGCTATATTAAGGAAAAAAGGCTATATAGAAACTGTAAGAGGTCCTCAGGGTGGCTATCTTCTTGCTAAAGATCCGAAAGAAATTACTGTGGGAATGATACTCAGAGCATTGGAAGGAGATATTACCACTTCGGAATGTATAAGTAAAGAAGTTTGTTCTAGAGAGGCAGTGTGTGCAACCAGGGTAATATTCGAGAAAATCGAGAACAGTATTAACCATGTAATAGATAATATTACTTTAGCTGATATGAAGACGGAAAAATACAATTTATTGGAGGAAAACAATGAGCAGGAAAGTATATCTTGACAATGCTGCAACTACGAGAGTAAAAAAAGAAGTAATCGAGGAAATGAATAATTATTTTGACAAATTTTATGGAAATCCTTCAAGTCAATTATACGAATTAGGAAGGAAATCAAAGGAAGCAGTAGAAAAAGCAAGAAGGACTATAGCCGAATTTTTAAACGCCGATGAAAAGGAAATATATTTTACTGCCGGCGGTACAGAAGCAGATAATTGGGCTTTAAAGGGAGTTGCTTTCGCTAACCTAAACAAGGGTAAAAATCATATAATAACTAGTAAAATAGAGCATCATGCCATACTTAATACCTGTAAATATTTAGAGAAATTCGGTGTAGAAACAACTTATTTAGATGTGGATAAATACGGACTAGTTGATTTGGAACAATTAAAAAAGGCAATTAAGCCAGAAACAATGCTTATTTCCATAATGTTTGCAAATAATGAAATAGGTACTATTCAACCTATAGAAGAAATAGGGAAAATAGCTAAAGAGAATAAAATATTGTTCCATGTAGACGGAGTTCAGGCATTGGGAAGTGTAAAAATAGATGTACAGAAACAAAATATTGACTTATTGTCAATGTCTGCTCATAAAATCGGTGGACCAAAGGGAATAGGCGCACTTTATATAAGAAAAGGTACCCGTATTGATAACTTCGTTCACGGCGGAGGTCAAGAAAGAGGAAGAAGAGCTGGAACAGAAGGAGTTCAGAATATTGTAGGTTTCGGAAAAGCTGTAGAAATTGTAAAACGTGATTTTGATTCTTACTTAGAAAGAGTAACGGCTTTAAGGGACAGATTAATAGAAGGAATTCAGAAGAATATTCCCCATGTAATTTTAAATGGACATCCAACTAAGAGATTAGCTAATAATGTTAATTTTTCTTATAAATATGTCGAAGGAGAATCCATACTACTATTATTGGACATGGAAGGAATTTCTGCTTCTAGTGGCTCCGCTTGTACTTCAGGGTCTTTGGATCCTTCCCACGTTCTATTGGCTACTGGACTTGACCACGGTACGGCTCACGGTTCCATTCGATTTACACTAAATGAGGAAATAACAGAAGAAGATATAGATTATACAATTGAAACTATGAAAAAAATTATTGAAAAATTAAGATCAATGTCACCAATTAAAAATGACGAAGACTTAAAGAATAGCTAATAGGAGGAAAAAATGTATACAGAAGCAGTGATGGATCACTTCAGAAATCCAAGGAACGTAGGAAGTATAGAGAATGCAGATGGAGTAGGTCAGGTTGGCAACCCCAAATGCGGAGATATAATGAAAATTTACTTAAAAATAAAAGATGATATTATAGAGGATGTAAAGTTTGAAACCTTTGGTTGCGGTTCCGCAATTGCATCATCAAGTATGGCAACGGAACTTATAAAGGGTAAAAGTATACATGAAGCAGTAACAATGACTAATAAGGCTGTTATAGAAGCTTTGGGAGGACTTCCTCCTGTGAAGGTTCACTGCTCTGTACTTGCTGAACAAGCTGTAAAGTCAGCCCTTTACGATTACGCTCAAAAAACTAATAAGGTTATAAAAGGATTGGAAAACTATAAACCAGAAGACGACGAAGTCCATTGTCATTAATGACCTAACCTTTATTAATGACCTAACCCAATTTCATAATAATCAATTCGAGCAGGACATCCTGCTCAATTTTATATATTCTGTGGTGCAGTGAATTGCTGTTGACAATTTGAGAAAGAATACATTATAATCACATAAACAATAGTATACTGGAGGAACAATGGATACATTAAATAGATTTTCAATAAATAACATACGAAAAGAATATCTGAATTTTTTTAAAAGTAAGGAACATTTAACGGAGCAAAGCTATTCATTAATTCCTAAAAATGACAAGAGCTTATTACTTATTGGTGCAGGTATGGCTCCTTTGAAAAAATATTTTACAGGAGCGGAAGTTCCCCCTTCAAAGAGAATGGCAACTTGTCAAAAATGTGTAAGAACTGGAGATATTGATAATGTAGGTTTAACGGCAAGACATTTAACCTTTTTTGAAATGCTCGGAAATTTCTCCTTTGGAGATTATTTCAAGGAAGAAGCCATTACATGGGCTNNAAAATTGACAAGGATAGACTCTGGGTTACCGTTTATTTAGAAGATGATGAAGCTGAAGAAATTTGGCATAAAATAGTAGGTCTTCCTAAGGAAAAAATAGTTAGATTGGGGAAGGAAGATAATTTCTGGGAATTAGAGGTAGGACCAAGCGGACCTTGTTCGGAAATATACTATGATACTGGAGATAAGAGGGGTTGCGGCTCACCTGATTGTAAGCCAGGATGTGACTGTAACAGATACATAGAAATATGGAACCTTGTTTTTACCCAATTTGACAAAGACGAAGAAGGAATATACCATCCTCTTCCAAATCCCAATATAGATACGGGAATGGGACTTGAACGAGTGGCTGCGGTACTTCAGGATAAACCTACCGTATTTGATGTGGAGCCATTAGTTTCAATTGTAAAGAAAGTATCAGAAATCTCATCCATACCCTATGGCTCCGACAATAAACATGATGTTGCCATGAAAATAATTTGCGACCATTCCAGAGCAGCTGCTTTTATGATAGGTGATGGAGTAATACCATCCAACGAGGGAAGAGGTTATGTTTTAAGACGACTAATAAGAAGAGCAATACGAAAAGGAAAATCTCTTGGAATACATAATGAATTCTTAACTAAGACTGTTAAGGTTGTAATTGATAATTGGAAAGAAGCATACCCGGAATTAGGGGAAAAGGAAAACTACATATTAAAAGTTGTGGAGTTAGAAGAAGAAAAGTTTAAAATTACTATAGACCAAGGCCTTGAACTCTTAATGAAAGAAATTGAATCCTTAAAAAATTCTGGTAAAAAAGTATTGGATGGCAAAACAGCCTTCAGACTTTATGATACTTATGGCTTTCCATCAGAGCTTACGGAAGAAATATTAGCTGAAAATGGATTTGGCATTAATAAGGATGAATTTATAGAAACTATGGAAGAGCATAGAGAAATGGCAAGAAGTGCAAGGGAAAAGACGGGAGATTCTGGTTGGAGGGATTTGGACTTTAATATTGAAGCAGGAGATACTATTTTTACAGGTTACGATACTTTAACCGATGAGGGTGAAGTTGTTGCAATTGTTTTAGATTCGGAACAAGTTAACGCCATAGAAGAAGGACAAAAAGGAATATTAGTTCTTGATAAGACACCCTTTTACGCAGAAGGAGGAGGTCAAAGGGGAGATACTGGAGAGCTTATTTCAGAAGAATTTTTAGCAAAAGTTACCAACACAAAGAAACTTAACAATATATACCTTCATGAGGTAAGTATTGTAAAGGGAAGTATTTCCTTGGGTAACAAAGTTAAGGCCACAGTAAATTCAGAACAGAGAAAAAACACTGCGAAAAATCATACAGTTACACATATACTTCATAAAGCTTTAAAGGAAATTTTAGGGGAACATATCAATCAGGCAGGTTCCTATGTATCAGATGACAGACTTAGATTTGACTATACCCATTTTGAAGCCGTTGACCATAAAACCCTAAAGAAAATTGAAAAAAGAGTAAATGAAATAATTCTATCCGATTATACCGTAAATACGGATATAATGACTTTGGAAGAGGCTAAAAATTCAGGGGCAGTAGCTTTATTCGATGAAAAGTACGATGAAAAGGTACGAGTTGTAAGTGTGGGAGATTTCAGCAAGGAATTGTGTGGTGGAACTCACGTTGACTATACTGCTAAAATTGGATTGTTTAAAATTATTTCCGAAGGTAGTATTGCTTCAGGAATAAGAAGAATTGAGGCAATAACCGGAAAGGCAGCCTTGGAATATTTATTTGAATTAGACCATATAACCGAAGAACTTTCTTTATCCATGAAAGCATCTAAGGATGAAATAGTAAGCAAGGTAAATTCACTTAAGAAAGAAGTAAAGGAAAAGGAAAAAGAAATCCAGAAGTTAAGCAACGAGCTGTTGAAATTTAATATGGATACTATATTAAATGAATTTGAAGAAATTAAGGGTATTAAATACTTTGCCTTGAAATTTAAAGACAAGGATGCAGGAAGTTTAAGAGAAATAGCTGATAGAATAAAGGACAAAAACCAAAGTTGTGTCATTTTGCTGGCATCAGATACAGGAGGAAAAGTTCTTTTGGTATCAGCTGTTACCAAGGACTTGGTTCAAAAAGGAATTTTAGCAGGAAATATAGTTAAAGAAGCTGCAAAAATTACAGGAGGCGGCGGAGGGGGAAGACCCGACTTTGCCCAGGCAGGTGGAAAGAACCCCGGAAAAATAGATGAAGCATTAGATGCAGTGAGAAAAATGTTAGTATCACTATAAAAGCAATCTATTCTAAGAATGGTAAATATATGAATTAACATTTGATTTTATAGTGTAATTGTAGTACAATATAATGGATGCTAAGGGGTGGTATTATGGATAATACTAATAGTACGGCGAAATTTGATTATAAATTGGATTCCTTAAATGAAGCCCGGGAGATACTTTCACAGGTTTATCAGTCATTGAAAGAAAAAGGATATAATCCTAACAATCAGCTCATTGGATACATATTGTCTGGGGATCCTACTTATATTACTAATCACAATAATGCTAGAAGTTTAATCAGAAAAATAGAAAGAGACGAAATATTAGAAGAAATATTAAATGTTTACTTAAACGTAATAGACCTATAAAGTAAGAGGAACGGGGACACCTCATTAGGAACCTTTCTAGTAAATAGAGGATTGTCCCCAATATTTATTGAATATGAAATATATTAATTTTTTTGAAAATAAAAAAGTATCAAAGCTATGTTATGGCACATTGGCATTAAGTAATTTACAAAATTTTGATACTATTGAAAATAAAGTGTTTTTATTAAATTATGCTTATGAACAAGGAATAAATTTTTTCGATACAGCTGAACTTTATGATAATTATAAAATATTAAAGGAATTCATAAAAGATAAAGACAGGGATAAAATATGTATAGCTTCTAAAAGCTATGCTTACGATAAAAAAACTGCAGAATATAGTGTCAACAAAGCTTTAAAAGAAATGAATACAGATTATATAGACGTATTTATGCTCCACGAACAGGATAACGGGAACAATTTTTTAGGCCATTATGAAGCTGTGAAACGTTTCATGGAGTACAAGGAAGAAGGAATAATAAAACATTTTGGAATATCTACCCACAGGGTAGAAGCAGTCAGAGATTCTATAAAGTTTAAGGAAATAGAATTTATTTTCCCTATTATTAACTATAAAGGAATAGGAATACAGGATGGTACTTTTGAAGATATGTGTGCCGCCCTTAAAGAGGCAAAAGAACATGCCAAATTCATAATGGCGATGAAAATTTACGGAGGCGGCCACCTTATAGGTGAAACTAAAAAAGCTTTTGATTGTATAAACAGTTTAAGTTTTGTAGATTCTATAGCAGTAGGTATGAGTACCATTGAAGAGATAGATGCAAATATAAGTTATTTAGAAAATAATGAGTTAAATATTAACATTATAAATAAAATTAAAAAACAAAAACGTAGGTTAGTCGTTGAAGATTATTGCATTGGATGCGGAAAATGCGCAAGGAAGTGCAGACAAAATGCCCTTGAAATAATTGATGGCAAATGTGTTGTCGATATGGAAAAGTGTGTTTTGTGCAGCTATTGCGCCGGTGAATGCAAGGATTTTTATATCAAAATTGTATGAGGTTTTTATGGACAGATTGATGGGTTTGGATGTGGGAGATAAAACAATCGGAGTTGCAGTCAGTGATTTACTGATGATTACTGCTCAGGGAGTGACCACAATAAAAAGAACGAGTATTAAAAAGGATATGGCGGAACTTAAAAAACTGATTGACCAGTACCAGGTAACGAAAATAATAGTAGGAATTCCAAAAATGTTAGACGGTACCATTGGAGTTCAAGGGGAAAAAGTACTAGAGTTTTTAGAAAAGATGAAAAAACATATCGATTTACCTGTAGAATTGGAAGATGAAAGATTTACCACAACCATGTCGGAAAGAATGTTGATAGAAGCCGATGTAAGAAGGAAAAAAAGAAAAGAAGTGATAGATAAGTTAGCCGCAGTTCAGATTCTTTCAAGCTATATGCAGCGTGTAAAATAAGCAAAGGAGTATCTATGGAAGACAATATTATTGAATTAATTAATGATGAAGGAGAATTAGAAAAATTAGTTGTGGAAGCGACTTTTCATATGGATGATACTTTGTATGCTGTCCTTCATAAAATCAACTCCGATGAAGGTATGATTTACTATGTGGAAGAAGCGGAAGATGGAAGTATTGTGCTGATAAAAGTAGAAGATGAAGAAGAGATCAAAGAAGTTCAGGAAATGTATGAAGGTATTGCTGATGATTTAATTTAGCTATAATCTTGGGGGGGATGTGTCATGAATCGTTTAGGAGAATTACTGGATAAAAACGGATATAAGAAAACGGTACAAAGAAAACTTCTCTATGAAGTGCTTTTGGAAAACAAGGATATGCACTTGTCTACAGAGGAAATTTACAATCTTATTAAAGTAAAAAACCCTAAGATTGGAATAGCTACGGTTTATCGAACACTTCTACTTTTTGAAGAAATAGGACTTGTTTATAAGCATGATTTTGATGATGGATATTTGAGATATGAAATTTTGTTACCTCATGATAACGAAGTTCATCAACATCATCACTTGTTATGTAAACAATGCGGTAAAATCATAGAAGTTAAAGAAGATCTTATGAATTCATTGGAAGAAATTATAGAAAAACAATACAATTTTGAGATACAAAATCATGTTGTCAAATTCACCGGAATCTGCAGTCAATGCAGAGAGAAGGAGAATAAGAATGGCAGAAAAGAAACATAAATTAAAAGTTATCCCCTTGGGAGGACTAGGGGAAATAGGAAAAAACACTACAGTTATTGAGTACGGTAACAATATAATAGTAATCGACATGGGAATGGCCTTCCCTGAAGATGAAATGTTAGGAATTGACATTGTAATACCTGACATAACATATTTAATTAAAAACAAGGAAAAAATAAAGGGAATAATTTTAACCCACGGTCACGAAGACCATATAGGTTCAATTCCATATTTGTTACAAAAAATAAATGTTCCTATTTACGGAACGAAACTTACTCTAGGTCTTGTGGAAAACAAGTTGTTAGAGCATAAAATTGAAGATGCTTCCTTAAATGTAATAAAAGCAGGAGAAACATTAAAATTAGGATGTTTTAAAGTAACCCCCATAAGGGTTAATCACAGCATTCCTGATTCAGTGGGATTTGCTATAGACACCCCCATTGGAACTATTGTTCACACAGGAGACTTTAAAATAGACTACACTCCTATTAATGACGAAGTTATAGATTTAGGGAAATTTGCGGAGCTTGGCAGGAAGGGAGTTCTTCTTGCTATGTCTGATAGCACCAATATTGAGAGACCAGGATTTACAGAATCTGAAAAAACAATAGGCCAAAAATTCATGGAGCTGTTTACCAATTGTGAATCAAGAATAATTGTTGCTTCTTTTGCGTCCAATGTTCACAGATTGCAACAAGTTATAGATGCTGCCGTTGCTAACAACAGAAAAGTTGCAATTTCAGGCAGAAGTATGGTAAATGCAGTGAAAGTGTCCCAGGAGTTGGGATATTTAAATGCTCCAGAAGGTTCCATTATAAATATTAATGATTTAAAGGGATTAAAAGATAAAGAAATAGTCATTCTCACAACTGGCAGCCAAGGGGAGCCTATGTCAGCTCTTACAAGAATGGCTAATAATGCTCATAAGAAAGTTCAAATAAAAGAAGGGGATTTAGTAATAATTTCAGCTAACCCCATACCTGGAAATGAAAAGACAGTTTCAAGAGTAATTAACATGCTTTATGAGAAGGGAGCCAGGGTCCTATATGATGCATTGACCCAGGTTCACGTGTCCGGCCACGCTCGAAGAGATGAATTAAAGTTAATGCTAACGCTTTTGAAACCAAAATTTTTTATTCCTGTTCATGGAGAATTCAGACATTTAATGCAACATGCTAAGTTAGCCTGTGAATTAGGAATGCCTGAAGGAAATGCGGTAATTGGAAAAAACGGTGATGTATTTGAACTTACATCTAAGTCCATTGTTAAGAATACTACTGTAACATCAGGTAATATACTAGTTGACGGTTTAGGTGTGGGAGATGTTGGAAATATTGTTTTACGAGACAGAAGACTTTTATCTGAAAATGGATTGATAATAGTTGTATTGTCTACAGATAAAAATACTGGAAGAGTTCTTGCGGGACCGGAGATAGTCTCTAGAGGATTCATCTATGTTAGGGAAAATGTAGATTTAATAGATGAATCAAAAAGAATTATAAATGAAGCTTTAAGCAAATGTGACGATGCTAAAGCTAAAGATTGGAACAACATAAAAACAGTAATAAAAGATGCTTTAAGCAGCTTTATATACGATAGAATTAAGAGAAGCCCCATGATACTTCCAATAATTGTGGAGGTAGATCCTTAAGCTATAATACCCTTTAGAAACTTTAGTTTCCAAAGGGTATTTTTTATTCTGATTCAGGATTGAGTGGAGTTACTTGGGATAAGTCCGTAAAGCAATAGTACCAAGCAAGACAGTTCAACCCGACACTTTCAGGGTCGGTAACTCTTTGTAGTAGTTCGTCGAAAGTCCTTGCTTCAGGTACAATAACCGGGTCTCCCGGCATCCAGTTTGCAGGAGTGCTTACACCATATGTAGTTGTTACTTGTAGTGCATCGATTAGTCTTAACAGTTCATACATATTTCTCCCGTTGGTGGCAGGGTATGCCAAAATTGCCCTTATTCTTTGATTAGGATCTATGATGAAGACATCTCTTACACTTTGTTCATATATTCTGTCAGGATTAACCATTCCGTAAAGTTCAGCTACCTTTGCATCCCTGTCGGAAATAAGGGGAAAGGGCATTCTTAACCCAGTCATTTCCATTATACTGTAAAGCCAGCCTAAGTGTGACGGATTAGAATCTATACTAACACCTAACAGCTGAACATTACGTTTTTCAAATTCAGGATAAAGCTGTGCAAATGCAATAAATTCAGAAGTACAGACTGGAGTAAAATCTCCCGGATGACTAAAGAGTAAAACCCATTGCCCTCTATATTGAGATAAGGTTACTACACCTTCAGTAGTTATGGCAGTAAAGTCAGGAGCAATTCTTCCGATAGTCAAGCATTGCCTAGGCGTTTCATCAATTATTTCCCTATTTATCATTTTAACCTCCTGTATGTATTTTTCTTATTATATGAAGGTGGGGATAATTATGTTCTAAATAGAGATCTCTATAAAAACGCAACCGGTGAAATATCACCGGTTGCAACGCTTATTACTTCTTTATATTGTGAAAGTTAACGCCTAGGATAGGCCTAAATTGGGATGGTTTATTATTTACAATACTTTTTATTTCAATTCTTTGATTTTCCTTCTTTACGGATAAATCAAGATTGGGATTAAGTTTACCCTTGATATCATTGGTTAAACTGTATTGTCCATCCCTTCTCATTCTCAACAAATCTAAATTCTCAACTTTTAAATCGGGAGTGCCATTCGATTCATATCTGTCCAATAGAATCAACCCTCTCATTACTGAAGTAATAAGCAATATTATATTAACCTAATTCTCAAAAAATATACTTTACAATTTAAAATATTGTAATTAAGGTAGAAAGGTTGTATAATCTAATGTATGCGGCATATCATTATGGAGGTATTATGAAAAAAATAATTGCATTATTAGCGGTTGTATTAGTTGCAGTGGCAAGCTATTTGTATTTAAATAATTACATTGAAGAAAATCTAAAAGCCGTTGACATAAATGATGATTCTAAAATTGTTGTTGAAATTCCCGCAGGCAGCACAACAAGTGATATTGCGGAAATTTTATATGAAAATGATTTAATATTAAATACTCGTGCTTTTAAATATTATGCAGGAAAAACAAATTCTGATTCTTTGTTAAAGGCGGGTACCTATGTTCTTTCAAAGAATATGGATGCAGATGAAATATTAAATGCATTAATAAAGGGAGGTACTTCCGGAAACACTTTTAATATAACGGTAATAGAAGGTCTTACTAACGAGGAAGCGGCATTGTCTCTTTCTCAACAGACAGGTTTAAACTATGAAAAATTTATTGAACTAATGGATAATCCTGAAATTTTTAAAAATGACTTTGAGTTTTTAAAGGATGTTTCTATTTCGAATTTACAGGGTTATCTTATGCCAGATACTTACAATATTTATGTAAATTCTTCGGAAGAAGATATTATTAGGGTTCTTTTAAGACAGTTTGATGAATTCTATATAAATGAAATAAAACCTAAGTTGGATAATACTGACTTGTCTTTTGAAGAAGTAATAAACTTGGCAAGCATAGTTGAAAAAGAAGCATTATTGGATGAAGAAAGAGACAAGGTGGCAAAGGTGTTTTTAAACCGCTTAGAAATAAACATGAAACTTCAATCCTGTGCCACTGTTAACTATGCACATGGAGAATGGAAAGAAAGATTAACCTATGAGGACATTGAAATTGATTCACCTTATAATACCTATATTGTGGAGGGGCTGCCTCCCACACCTATTAATTCACCAGGAAAAGTATCTATTTTATCTGTCTTGGAGCCGGCAGATGTGGATTACTTGTTCTTTGTAGCAAAAGGTGATGGCTCCCACTATTTTTCAAACACCTATGACGAACATATAGAAGCAGCAGAGGAGTATTTGAGGTGATCCCCCATTTTTCCGACCCATAATATACTAACTAGGACGAGAGGTATCATGAATAACAATATAAACAAAGACTATATAGACTTATATATAAACAGTCTGATTAAAGAAGATAATGAAAAATTAAAAGAGTTTAGAGAATACTGCGAAGAAAGAAATCTACCCATAATTCATAAAGAAGTGGGACAATTTATTAAACTTATAATAAATCAGCTTAATGCAAAAAGTATAATAGAAATAGGTACCAATGTGGGATATTCCTCCATATTTATGTCCTTGTCCATGAAGGAAGGCAGGGTTGTTACTTTAGAAAGAAGCGAAAAGTTCTACAAGGAAGCACTGAAAAACATAAAATATTTTGGACTTGAGAAAAACATACAAGTATTGTTGGGGGATGCAGTTGACACTTTGGACACTGTGGAAGGAACCTTCGACTTAGCGTTTATAGATGCAGCCAAAAGCTATTACAGAGTTTTTTTTGATAAATGCGTAAAAATGATGAAGCCAGGAGGAATGATTCTTTCTGATAATGTTTTGTACCAGGGAATGATTGCTTCCGATGAATTAGTGGTAAGAAGAAAGAAAACCTTGGTGAGAAATCTAAGAAATTATCTTAAATATATATCTACTGATAACAGATTTATTACATCCGTACTACCTTTGGGAGACGGATTGGCAGTTACATTATTAAAGTAAGGGGACATTGGATAATAGAATGTTCCTATGAAAGGAGAAATTATGTTACCAAAATTACTAGCACCTGCAGGTAATAAGGATAAATTAATTATGGCTGTACAATACGGAGCCGATGAAATTTATTTTGCTGGGAAATCCATGGGAATGAGAGCAGGAGGCAAGAATTTCACAAATAAGGAATTGCAAGAGGGTGTGGAGTATTGCCACAAACATGGAAGAAAAGCAAACATAACCGTAAATATTGTGCCTCACAACGATGATTTAAAAGATATTGAAGAATATTTAAAATATTTACAAAAAATTGGTGCTGATGCATTAATTGTAGCAGACCCAGGGGTAATAGAAATAATAAAGCAAACAATTCCGGATATGCGAATTCATTTAAGCACCCAGGCTAATACAACCAACTACCATACGGCAAATTTTTGGTATAAGCAAGGGGTTAACAGAATTGTTTTAGCAAGGGAATTAACCTTTGAAGAAATAGAAACCATAGTAAAGAATTCTCCAAATGATTTGGAATTTGAAACTTTCGTTCATGGAGCCATGTGTATTTCCTATTCAGGAAGATGTCTTTTATCAAGTTTTATGACAGGACGTTTTTCAAACAAGGGGGATTGTGCTCAGGCTTGTAGGTGGAAATACCACTTAGTTGAGGAAAAAAGGCCGGGAGAGTATTATCCCATAGAAGAAAACCATGAAGGAACCTTTATAATGAATTCCAAAGATCTATGTATGATTGAGCATTTGCAGAGGTTCAAGGATATAGGAATAAAAGCTCTAAAAATCGAAGGAAGAAACAAAAGTGAGTACTATACTGCCACTACAGTTCGTTCCTACAGGAATGCCTTAGATGAGCTTAAATATCCTGAAAGTCAAAGAAATACCCAGTACTGGAAAGAAGAATTAGAAAAATCCTCTCACAGGGAATTTTCCTACGGTTTTTTCTTTGGCAATCCATACAAATATGGCCAGATATACAATCACAGCAGCTATATAAGAACTTATGATGTTGTAGGAATTATAAGGTCTTACGATGAGGCTACTAGGATTGCTGTAATAGAACAAAGAAACAAATTTTCAGAAGGAGATATATTAGAATGCTTTGGCCCCAAGGGTAGGCATTTTGAAATAGAGGCAAAAAATATGCAGGATGAAGAGGGAAATAAAATAGATGCTGCACCTCATCCCCAGCAAATAATAAAAATGCCTATTGAAGAAATGGTGGAACCTTATTATATATTAAGAAAAAAAGCAGAATAATCTGCCGGGGGACGGGGATTGTCAATGACAATCCTCGTCCTATTTAATTACCTACATTTGAAACTAAGGCGTCATAGAGTTTTTTAAGGGCTTTTTTTTCTATTCTTGATACATAGGATCTGGATATGCCTAAGATTTTAGCAATTTCTCTCTGAGTTTTATGTTCCTTATTCCTTATACCGTACCTCATTTCAATAATTAGTTTTTCCCTTTTTTGAAGAGTTTTATCTAATATTTCATCCAATGCTTTAATTTTTTCTTCCTTATCCAACCGATTGATGATTTCTTCACCTTCGTACTTAATAATATCAATAAGATAAATATTATTGCCTTCTTTGTCCGTGCCTAAAGGTCCGTGAAGGGATACTTCTTTCTTCAGTTTTTTATCGCTTCTTATGGTCATTAGCACTTCATTGTCGATACATTTAGCAGCATAGGTGGCAAGGCGTATTCCCTTGTTGTTATCAAAAGTGGATACTGCTTTAATTAAACCAATAGTTCCGATTGAAATTAAGTCTTCCTGATCTATCCCTACTGATTTGTACTTTTTTATAACATGTGCCACCAAACGGAGATTTCTTTCTATAAGAATATTTCTAGCTTCAATATCCCCTTCCTTAGACCTGTGGATAAGTATAGCTTCTTCTTCCTTGCTTAAGGGTTGTGGAAATGAGCTGCCGTTTGTTATGTAACCAAAGATGAAAATAGATAATGGTAATAGTATTTGTAACAAATTCTCAAACAAAAAAACACCCCCAAAGTTGTATATTATATGCACAAAATTCTAAAAACTGTATGTACACATAAAAAATAAGGGTAAAATTTTTATTTTTCAGGAAATAAAGAAAATTAGACATAGTTAGACAAAAACAGCTATTTGTCATTCGGACTAGTCCGGAATGACAAATAGTATCAGACCTAGATTACTGTTCCTGATTAGATGGCATATTACTGGACGGTGGCCTTGGGGTGGTCCTATCATTCATTTCCATATCACTCATGGGACAATTCATTCTTCTCATCATTTCTCTTAATTGCTCACAGTTCATTTGGGGCATATCGTAAAACATTCCGGGCATTGGATACAAATTACCGTCATCTGGCATGGCAGGCATCTGTGGCATACCCGGCATACCTGGCATCTGTGGCAT
>CZCB01000600.1_pt2 | contig 56801 bp, 51 predicted proteins | sample 591991 | NCBI WGS metagenome assembly CZCB01 (sample SAMEA3556809, study PRJEB10932) | anaerobic digester metagenome
TATCAATTTTGCACCAGTTACTCCTTGATTTAGCTTATTATTCTATATTAGCAATACTGTTCTTTCAAAACTTTCATAACAGGTTCTATCCTATGATCACTTATATAGTATATGACCTGTTGCCCATGTTTTTCATAGTCCAGTATACCATGTGCTTTTAATATTGAGAGATGTTGAGAAATTGCTGATTGGGTAATGCCACCTACTTTTTTAAAAATTTCAGTGACAGTCAATGGTTGTTCTGCTAAAGCACACAATATTAGAAGACGGTTTTCGTTGGCCAACACTTTGAGAATGTCGGCAAGTTCTTTTGCGTTTTGCTCCATTTAGTAAACTCCTTTCATATCAATTATTTTCTTTAGTTATATAATCTTTATGTTTTAACTTGCATACTCCTTGTGTCATAGTCCCCATAGGACAATAGACACACCAACTACGAGGTTTAAATAACAGCATGGTAATTAAACCTAAGACAGTGGAGGTGAGCATCACACTGTAAAATCCAAATGCAAACTGGGCGATCCATGGGGAAACCGTAGAATTGTTTGCCCAATGCCATGGAAGTTTAAATGTCCAAAGCAGTGTTACAACCTCTCGCAGCTCCCTTACACCAGAAAATACTAGCCAAGTAGAAAATAGCATGTTAAAGAACATGGTCATAAAAAATATCAAAAAACCATAGCGAAACCATTTAGAGCGTAGCCATCTTGGGATATCTTGATTTCGTGAGAGGTTTAATTTTCCACCGAGCAGTTCAAAGAGTTGTCCTCGGCCACAATATTTATTACAGTAGGTTTTACTTCCATCCAAAATTGCAATCAATAGTGGAACCATAAAACATATAAGACCTAACCATGCGAAAAGAATATTGAAAAATCCTAAAACTAGATAAAGCGCTGATACGATCCATAGATAATTATGCCAAGTTTTTTTTGACTCCATCATATAACCTCCTTCTTTTCGATAGAAATGACTGATGCAGGACATGCTTTTTGGCATTTTGCACATCCAACACATTTATTTAGATCTACTTTTGCATATAAACCTTTAAAAACTGAAATTGCATTCAGAGGACATGTATTTTCACAACAACCACAGGCTACACATTCTTTAGATACGACTGCTACATTCTTCAATAAAGACATATCTTATTTACCTCCATCTATTATTATATTAGTATTTTAGCAAATGCTAATATAATAGAAAACAGCTATTTTGTCAACTATTGATTAAGCACGAGCAGCTATTGAGGAGGCTAATGGGGACATACTTGAGGCTATAATTAATCTTGAAAGACAAAATCGTATTCAAGCTTCTATTTGACTTTTAAGTCCCGCCATTATATACTAGATAGCAGGATATGGAAATAGTCTATCATATTAGTTTTTAATGAGTTTTAGTCATGAAATTTAAAATATAATTGAATAAGAGTTAAGGTGTCCGGTATTCGGTCCGGATGAAAAGGGAAAACGGTGAGAATCCGTTACAGCCCCCGCTACTGTATATGGTGATTAGAAGAGACACAATGCCACTAGTTATACTGGGAAGGCGTCCTTCTAAGATGAACCACAAGTCAGGAGACCTGCCTTAAGCTCGCTATTTGATCTACTTTTCTTCGGAGGGAAGGAAGGGCGACTTTTTTATGCAAAAAGCATAGGTCTATTTGTGTTTTATTAAAAAGCTCTCTTTCTGATGAAGGAGGGCTTTTAAATTTTTGAATGAGAGGTGAAATCAGATAGATATAAAGAAAAAGACTAAACTCATATGCATAATGACTATTTTATGTATTGTCTTCTCATCGTGTGTGTCAGATATAAAAAATGAAACTGATAGTTTAATATCTAGTGAGAAACGAAAAGAAGATACCCAAGATATAAAATATGACAAGAAATTTATAGAAGATTTTTATTATAAAAAAGGCATATATTCATGGTGGGAGATAGTGGCAATAAAGAGTGCAGGAGGAGAAATACCGCCTGCTAGTAGCCAAGTATTAGCTAAAAAGAAATCTATTCTTGGTGAAAAAAGTCAAGGCACTGATTATGCTGGATATATCTTGGGCTCTGTCAGTGCAGAAACATTTGTTAATACCCAAGATATTATAGTAGCAGTAAAAGGATTGACGCAGATCCAAGACAAGGAAGATGGTTCCTTTGGGGCGATAAATTCTCATATATGGGCTATGATCGCATTGGATGTGGTAGGTGGTGAATACTGTGTAGATGGGGCATTGACGCATCTTTTATCACAGCAAAGGGAGGATGGTAGTTGGAGTTATAATGATACATCAGATCCCGACATGACTGGTATGGCCCTAATTGCTTTATCAAATCATATAGACAAAGAAGGTGTGTCTGAGAGTATAGAAAGGGCAATTGAATATCTAGAAAAGTCCCAATTGTCTACAGGAGGATTTGAATCCTATGGGAAAGAGAATATAAATAGTGTTGCTACTGTAATATCAGGTTTAGTGGCTGTGGGCGAAGATGTCAAGTCGGCCAAGTGGTCCCAAAATGGGAATAACTTATTAGATGCACTTATGAAATTTCAGCTAGAAGACGGTTCTTTTTCTTATTTGTTGAGCCCTAAAAAATACAATCAAATGGCTACATATCAAGCTTTTATAGCCATATTTGATGCACAAAGGAATGAGTCTATATGGCATAAATTAAGAGATAATTGGATAGTAAAGACTGATATAGACGATATAACCGATATAAAAGATGTGGAAGATATAGATGATGACGCCAATGTCGAGGAAACTGTAAAAATTGATATTGAAAAGGATATAGAGGCCAACGTTGAAGGACAATCTAAAAAAACATCTAAAGAGCTGAACAAAAACGTTGTTAAAGAAAAAGAATCAAATAAAGAAATTAAATCTGAGGTTACACAAGAAGAAAAAGGAAATCCAAACACAGCAGAACAAATTGAAAATTCTAAAAAAGATGAATCAGTCGAAAATAACTCTCAGCCACCAAAGCAAGGTAAAGACAACTTAGCTCCTGAACAGGAAAACAAGATTAGCGTTCAAGTCCAGGTAATAGGATATGGAGGAAAAGTATTCTATAGAGGAACGGTATGTTTAAATAAAAAAAATGCGAATGCATTTACTGCTTTAAAGGCAACAGGATTGAGATATAAAGCATGGGATGACGGTTCATATGTTACCTCTATAGAAGGAGAGTCCGAATTTACTCATGGTGCAACATCTGGCTGGAAGTATAAAGTAAATGGCACGATTCCAAATGTAGCTGCCATAGACTATGGGGTCAAAGAAGGTGATAAAGTTGAATGGTGGTATGCATTGACAGTGTATTCTACAGGACCAGGAGAATAAAAAAGTATTGGAGGTTTTAAGATGTTAAAAAATAAGAGAAGAATAATGCCTTTTTTACTTATAATACTTATGATATTATCCTTATTTCCAAGCTTGGGAAGAGGGAGTATAGTTTATGCAGAAGATAGTGTTGATGAAATAACTGTCCCTGTAACAGTGAGGATAGAGGGGAATGATAGAACAATTGTCCCTAGAATGGAACTAGATGTTATCAATATATCATTAGAAGATTATGGTTATCCTAATGTGAAATACAAAAACGGACCTTATACTATCCACGCTATTATTCAAGCATTAGAAGCATCAGGGAAAGATCCTAGAGATAAAGAAGTTTTTTATGCAAGTTGGGGTGGAGGTTTTATAGAGACAGTAGATGGAATTAGCATGAGTAGTTATAAAGATGGATGGATGTATAGAATAAATAATAAATATGTCTCAGTTGGTGTTAATGCTTCACTTTTAGAAGAAGGCTACGATATAGTTTTATATTATGTAGAAGATTACGCCGATACGCAATATTCTTATTTTGATATTCAAGAACTAGAGGTTGAAAAAGGTGAAAAAGTTTCTTTAGTTTTGATATCCCAGGAGAATTTTACATCGAAAGAAAAACCTGTATCAAATGCCCAAATTTTAGTAAACGATAATCCTTTTGAAATAGATGAAGAAAAAGTTGTTACAGATGCTGATGGTAAAGCTGTTTTGTGTTTTGACTCAGAAGGTGTCTATCATATATCTGCAGAAAGATTTAATGACAATGGAGTTCGTAATATTTCTCGTCCATATTGCAAAATTGTTGTTACAGATGGAGAGAATTTAGAAGAACATAATAAGTCAGAGGATTCACAAGACTTAGATAAAGTAGATGACTTAGAAAGACTTCAGACCTCAGAAGTCAATAAGTTAATAGAAAAGACATATGATTATTATAGAAAAAATAAGACTGCCCTCACTTCTTGGTGGGAGATAGTGGCTTTGTTTTCTGCTGGAGAAGATGTTAGCAAATCTCCCTGGATACTTCCTGAGTGGAATAGCAGTGACCTAGATGAAGATGGCCCAGCTATCTATCATACAGGTTATATATTGGGACTTATGGCACAGGGAAAGGATCCAACAAATATATGGGGTAGAAATCTAGTATCAGAGTTAAGAGCTAAGCAAGAACCCAGTGGTACTTTTGGTATAATAAATAGTCATATATGGTCAATTATAACTTTAGATGCGGCAGATGCAGAATATGATGTAGAAGGGGCGATAAACCATCTTATAAGGCAACAAAAGAATGATGGTGGATATGCTTGGGGAAATGATGATACACCTGATGAATCCGGTGATCCGGATATGACTGGTATGGGCCTTGTTGCTCTTGCAAATCATAGAGATATAGAAGGTGTAGATGAGGCAATAGAAAAGGCACTAAATTATCTAAAGGAAAGCCAGTTAGAAACTGGGGGATTTGCATCATGGGGCAGCGATAATGTAAACAGTGTTGCTACTGTAATATCGGGGCTTGTTGCAGTAGGGGAGGATGTATTATCAGAGCCTTGGACAAAAGATGGCAACACAATGTTGGATGCACTTAGACGATTTATGTTGGATGATGGCTCTTTTTCATTTATGCTTGAACCTAAAGAGTCAAACGATATGGCAACCTATCAAGCTTTTATTGCACTAAATGATTTAAGGAATGAAAAAACGATATGGCATAATTTGAGTATTTCTTCTGAAGAACCTATTGAAGAGGATATTGAGGAATTACCTAAAGAAGATAAAATAGACAATGAGGAATTTAAAGAAAAAGAAGAATTAAAAAAAGAGATATCTAAGGACATAGAAAAAATAGGTGACACAGATAGAGTTAATACAAAAAACGGATATGGTGAGGATATAGAAGATCTAAAAGAGAATATTAATATCCCTAAGACAGGCGACAACGGTATAAGCTATTACATAATACTAGCAATAGTATCTATGAGTATAGTTTTGTATATATTTTTAAGTAAAAAAATGGCTAAACAGAGGTAGTAAGTATGTAGTTTAGTTTAAATAAGGGCAGTCTGCTCTTATTTAAACTATATTTTGATGGGGTGAGAATAGGGAATGAAAAAATTAAAAAGAGTTTTTCTATCTATTATCTTTATTCTATGCCTATTTCTATCTGGATGCTTACAAGATAATGTCAAATCTAACAGCATAATGACGGTTGAATTAAGGATTACACAGAACTTGGGGGAAGAGGTAATATTTAATAAAATTATAAGTATAGAGGAAGATTCAACTGTTCTTGATGTTTTAATGGATAATGTAGATGTTGAAACTGCCTATGGTGGAGGCTTTGTAAATTCAATAGAAGGTCTAGAATCAGGCTTTACAGAAAAAAAAGAAGATGAGAAGAAGAAGGAAGATTGGTTTTATTTTGTAAATGGAATAATGTCAGATATTGGTTCAGGAGAGTATATATTAAAATCGGGCGATGTAATATGGTGGGATTACCATTCCTGGGATGATACTGTATTTACACCCGCCGTGTGTGGATGTTTTCCACAGCCATTTGTAAATGGATATGGGAATGTGGTACCTAGATGCGAAATATTATATGGAAAAAATTTTAAAGAAGAGGCTAAAAATCTTGCATTATATTTAAAAGGGCATGGAGCAGAAGCAATAACTATATGTGAATACAATGATGATGAATTTCAAAGGGATGATGGTATATATATTGTGTTGGAGACCAGCGAAAAAATAGCTGATAGCCGCTATTGGCAAGAGATAATGGAAAATCATAAAAAGACAGGCTGGTTTGCAAAGATAGATGATGCCTTCATTACAGGATATGATATATCAGGGGAAAATCCTAGGAGATATAAGGATGGCGCCGGCGCAGTTTTAGTATCAGGACAGGGTATGGGAAATGTGCATTCAATATGGTTATTTGTAGCTACAGAAGATGACATTTTAAGGACAATGGTAAAAAAAGTAATAGACAATCCAGATAATCTTAGAAATATGGCGGGTGCCATATATAGTGATGGAGAGTTTATACCATTGCCAATTAGATAGGGGGATATATTTGCTTATATATAGACCTGGAGATTTTTTCTTTCAAAAGATACATCCTGTTGCATTAACATTTTATATTTTTGCCTTATTTTTAATATTTATTATATCAAATCATCCTATTTTGCTATCTTTTACGGTTTTTATAACATTATTATCTGCTATATCTGTAGGCGGAAGTGAAGATGTAAAAAATGGAATGGGATTTATCTTAAGAATGACCCTTTTTTTTATGCTTATAAATTGTCTTACAAATAAAAGTGGCAGAACTGTCATATGGCGTGGTCCGACTATACCTATATTCGGGAGGCTGCAGATATCATTTGAAACATTAATATATGCCCTTGTAATGGGTATAAGATTATCTGGTGTCTATATATTATTTATATTTTACAATAAGGCCATGAGTCCTGATGCAGCTCTATCTTATGTAGCTTTGTTGTTTCCTAAATCAGCCCTTTTAGTATCCATGACCACTAAGACCATACCATATTTAGCCCAGTTATCAGAGAGGGTAGGGCAGGTTATGTACGTTATGGGATTAGATATAAAGGATGGAAGTTATAAAGATAGGGTTAAAGAGAGGATGCCTATTTTAAAGGTGTTATTCATGTCATCTATAGAGGATAGTTTTTCTATTGCAGAAAGTATACAGGCTAGAGGATATGGTAGCGAAAAGAGAAGTCACTATTTTATACATAGGTGGAATATAAGGGATTTAATAGTTATGTTCTCATCTATAGCTGGTATACTGGGCTTTATAGTACTTTGCAAAGCAGGAGGAGTCTTCTATATTTTCTATCCAAGACTTGATGGATTAACTGAATCCATTGAAAATATGGAGATTTTTATAGGCGTAATGGTGTTATTATCTATACCAGCATTAATGGGATGGGGGTGGAGACATTGGAGATATTTAAAATACAAGATTTGACGTATTATTATCCTGAAAGTGAAATTGCAGCATTAAAAGAGATATCACTATCTATAGAAGAAGGGGAATTAATATTTTTGACCGGCTATTCAGGTTGTGGCAAATCCTCTTTATTAAAAGCCATGGCGGGTTTGTTACCGGATTTTTATGGTGGTAAGATAGGAGGTATCATAGAATATAAAGGTAAAGATTTGAGAAGATGGGATAAGAGGAAATTACCAAGGGAGATAGGTATAGTCTTTCAGGATCCGGAGCAGCAAACATGTATGACAGTGGTTGAACATGAGGTTGCATTTGGATTAGAAAACTTAGGAATACCTTTAGATGAAATGCGTCATAGGGTAGTGGAAGTCCTAACTATGCTGAATCTTACCCATTTAAAAGATCGTAGTATATTTGAACTTTCCAATGGCCAAAAACAGAGGGTTATATTAGCTAGTATACTTGCCATGCATCCAAAGGTGCTTATATTAGATGAGCCTACTTCTCAGCTAGATCCCATTGCTGCAGATGAAATTTTAGATTATATATATAGATTAAATAGGGATTGGGGTACAACGATAATATTATCAGAACAGCGGATAGAGAGATGTTTTGATATGGCAGATAGAGTATTGATAATGGATAAGGGAAATATAATATTCAATGGGACTCCACATGAGGCTACTTTATCTAGTAATGATACTGAGCCATTAGAGTCTTTTTTTCCGCCCATATCTAAGATATTTAGAGCTGTTGGCTTAAATTCTATACCTATAAATGTGAAAGAAGGTAGGAAGGCAATCAAAAATTTGAGTGATGGACAGAGAAACATATCTATTCCTTTAGGTAGGAGTAAAATAGAAGCTAAAAATGATATATTGGTGGAGGGAAGAAGGGTTAGGTATGTCTATCCAGATCAGTTTTTTTCTATAGATAATATGGACTTCACATTCTATGGAGGAGAAGTTGCTGCCATATTTGGGGAAAATGGTGCAGGAAAGTCTACTTTACTCAAACTCATTTCAGGTATACTAAAGCCACAGAAGGGTCATATTCGTGTAAAAGGCGACGTAGGATATATATCTCAAAACCCAAATGACTATCTATTTTCAAACACTGTATATGAGCAACTTTTATTTGCATTAGAGTTAAAGGGTATGAAAGACACTGGACAGATAGATGAAATTCTCAAGAAACTTCATATATATAGATATAGAGATGTAAATCCTAGGGATTTATCAGGAGGAGAAAAACAGAGAGTAGCTATAGCAACTGTCATAGTTTCTGATCCATCTGTTATTTTAATGGATGAACCTACTAGGGGAATGGATAGTTTGGCAAAGAATGAATTATCTTCTATAATAAGTTCTTTAATAGAAGAAGGAAAGGCAATAGTATTAGTAACTCATGATATAGAATTTGCAGCGGAGCTATCCCAAAGGGTCTTAATAATGTCAAGGGGAAACCTTGTAGCAGAAGGAGATATGCACAGTATGATAGGTAGTTCATTTTATTATTCTACACAGACTGCAAAGCTCTTTAGGAACATTGATTCACGTGTAGTAACCATAAAAGAAGGTATATATGTTTTAAATAAACTTGTTGATAGGAGGCATGAACAGTAAATGGATGGGAAGGTATGGTCAGCTATAAGTTTAACTATAGTAGGTTTTATTATAATAACATTTTTTATACTATATGAAAAACGTAAGATGTCATCTAAAGAGATAGCATTAGTTGCAAATTTGGCGGCACTATCAGGACTTAGCAGGGTGCCTTTTGCAGTTATTCCAAGTGTTCAGCCAACTTCTTTTTTAGTACTTATAACAGGTTACGTATTTGGTCCAGTAACTGGATTCGCAGTAGGAGCACTAGCTACAGTATCTTCAAATATATTTTTAGGACAAGGTCCTTGGACGTTGTGGCAGATGATATGTTGGGGACTTATAGGAACAACTGGTGGAATATATAAAAAGATAGGCGGGAATGGAGATAGAATATCACTATGTATAATGGGTGTTGTGTGGGGCTATCTATTTGGTTGGATTATGAATTTATGGCATTGGTTGACATTTGTATATCCTCTTAATTTAAAGTCATTTATAACTACCAATGTAGCAAGTTTTTGGTTTGATACGCTACATGCTGTGGGTAATGCACTCTTTTTATATTATCTAGGTATTGATGTAATAAATGTGCTAGAGCGATATAAGAATAGGTTAAAGATATATGAAATACCAGTAGGCTCATTGGATGATTAAAGGTGGATTTAAAATCTATTTTTATATAGGAAAATATCTACTACTAGGTATATGCTTAATAAAAATATCTGTATTAGAATTTATAATTAATCATTTTAGTCCTAAGGTGAGGAACTAAGGAAGTTCCCAATTTTTATATAAAGATGGGATTTTTTTTATGATATATTGATAATTCTCGATTGCAATGATATACTTTATTTAAATTGAATAAATGCATATATAGCAAAACGGTTGGACGAATAAATATATTCGTTTTCAAGAGTGTTTTGGTTTCTGGGGTGGGAAGCCTATATAATGGTTTTCCACTCTTTTATTTTTGGAAGGAGGGTATTGCCGATGAAAAATGATATATTAAAGACTTTGGTGTTCTTTGGTATAGCTCTTATTTTACTGATACTATATGGGATATTCTCTGCATGATATAATTTTGTTATGAAAATTCAATACCAAAAATATTAGTTTTTAAATGTAGAATAGTTTTTATGGATAGCTTTATTTTGATATTAATATAGCTATCCATATTTTTGATGTGAGTTTTAATTATTTTGGTTATACTTAAAAAACTAGGGGAAGAATAATATGGTTATTATCGAATATTTTGCAAGTATGATATAATACTATTATACATACTAACATCATAGGAGGATGATTAAAGTATGAATTTTATTGATTTGGCAAAGAGAAGATTTTCAGTTAGAAGTTATAAAGATATTCCTGTAGAGGAAGAAAAACTCATGCAGGTATTGGAAGCAGGGAGAATTGCTCCGTCAGCATGTAATTACCAACCTGTTCATTTTGTTGTAGTTAGTGACGAGATGCAAAAAGAGAGAGTGTGTTCTACTTATTCAGGGAGTTGGCTTAAAGAAGCTCCAATTATAATTGTTGCATGTGGGGATTATGGTCTGTCGTGGAGACGTTCCTTCGACGGCAAAGATCATTGCGATATAGATGTAGCAATTGCAGTAGATCACATGACTTTAGCAGCTACTGAGTTGGGATTAGGGACATGTTGGGTATGTGCTTTTGATGCAGCAAAATGTGGTGAGATTATTCATTTACCAGATCGATTAGAGGCTGTTGTTCTCATGCCCCTTGGTTATCCAGATGTTGAACCTGATATTAATAGACATGAAAAAGAGCGAAGAAAATTAGAAGATATAGTCCATTGGAATCGATTTTAGACTATTAAAAACAATAGTTGCAGAATTATAACATATAATTATAACATATAAGATGATTAATATTGTTGTAAAAGCTATAATGCTGTACAGGTTCATGTTTGCGTGTTGACTACAGCAAATAGAAGATACCTTTTTGTAACTGTATAATCTTAGATGGAGGCCTGGTGCATATGGTAGTAGGCGTATGTAGTATAGAATTCTATATAGATGGTGCTATGTCGCTTAAGGATAAACGCATGGTAATTAGGAGTATAAAAGATAGGTTAAAGTTTAAATTTAATGTATCAGTGGCAGAGGTGGGAGAGAATGATAATTGGCGTATAGCTCAGCTTGGAATCACATGCGTCTCAAATTCAGGCCACCATGTAGATAGCATGATATCTGGCGTAATAAACTTTTTAGAAAAAGATGTTAGAATTCGAATTTTAGATTACTATACAGAGCAAATACATATATAAAGACAAGGAGGATGTATGTATGAAAAATGATATATATAAATATGGTGTATCTACAAAAAAGGCACAACAATTTATAGATATAACCCATTTAATAGAGGAATCTTTGGATAAAAGTGGTATAAATGATGGCATTATTACTGTATATTGTCCTCATACTACGGCTGGAATTACAATAAATGAGAATGCTGATCCTGATGTAGTAAGGGATATACTTTTGGGATTAGACAAAGCATTTCCTGTACATGGAGATTATAGGCATTTTGAAGGCAATTCCCATGCTCATATTAAAGCATCTGTCATGGGAGCAAGTTGTAATTTGCTTGTAACCAACGGGAATTTGATACTTGGTAGATGGCAGAGTGTATATTTTTGCGAGTTTGATGGTCCAAGGAATAGGGATGTATTGATAAGGGTATCAGGTGATTAGTTTACAGATATTTTTTATAAAACTGAGAAAACATAGTTTGCTTAAAAGGTGTTGCATTTAATATTACAATTTAGATATTGAAATTATTCCAAAACCGAGATTTTATTTAGATGTTTACAAAATTAGAGCTATCATTTATAATGGAATGTAATAAAATATTTTAACTGCTATGAAGGGAAAAGTAGTTTTATGTCTGCAATTAAAGCGAGCTAGCGAGGGTGGGAGGCTAGTATTGAGCATAAAATGAAGATCATCCTAGAGCACCACACCGAAATAGCAGTAGGCTGTGGCGTATTTCTACGTTAAAAGGAGAGCATATCAGGCTATTTATGCCTTGTATGTCGTTAAGAGGGAGCTATTTTATTTGGCTCAAATTGGGTGGTACCGCGGAGGAAGACATGCCTTTCGTCCTAAATCAGGATGGAGGGCTTTATTTATTTAGATGTATAACAAATTCAGGAGGATGATGATTGATGTATAAAAGTGTATCTCCTTCATTTAATTTTGTTGAAATGGAGAAGGAGACATTAAAATTTTGGAAAGAAAATAATATTTTCAAAAAGAGTATAGAGGCACGGGAAGGAGGAGAGATCTTTACTTTTTATGATGGACCACCAACTGCAAATGGTAAACCCCATATAGGACATGTAGTTACCCGAGTGATAAAAGATATAATTCCAAGACATAGAACTATGAAGGGCTATAAAGTGCTTAGGAAGGCAGGTTGGGATACCCATGGTTTGCCGGTGGAGTTAGAAGTAGAAAAAAAGTTAGGAATAAGTGGGAAACCTCAAATAGAAGAGTACGGGGTAGAAAAATTTATAAAAAAATGTAAAGAAAGTGTATTTACTTATAAAAAAGAATGGGAAGAGATGAGTGAACGCGTTGCCTATTGGGTTGATATGGAGGATCCATATATAACATATGAAAACGATTATATAGAATCAGTATGGTGGTCACTTAAGATCATATGGGAAAAGGGCTTATTATATAAAGGTTATAAAGTAGTACCTTATTGCCCTAGATGTGGTACTCCTTTGTCTAGTCATGAGGTAGCGCAAGGTTATGAAGAAGTAGAAGAATCAAGTATCTATGTTAAGATACCAGTTGTCGGTCATGATGATACTTATTTCTTAGTATGGACTACTACTCCATGGACGTTGCCTTCTAATGTGGCTCTTGCAGTAAGTGAAGAAGATGACTATGTTAAGATTGAACTAGAAGATGGAAATAGATTAATACTTGCAAAGGCACGCTTAGAGGAAGTTATAGAAGAGAAGTATACAGTTATAGAGGAAATAAAAGGTCGAGATCTTGCAGGTATGGAATATACACCCCTCTTTGATTTTGTGGAACCTGATAAAAAGGCTTATTATGTAGTGACTGCTGATTTTGTAACACTAACCGACGGTTCAGGAATTGTCCACATAGCGCCTGCATTTGGTGAAGATGACTACCAAGTAGGTGAAAAATATAATCTTCCATTGGTTCAGTTGGTAGATAGTCAAGGAAAATTTACAGATGAGGTTGAGCCATGGAAGGGTATGTTTGTTAAGGATGCAGATTCTTCAATAATAGAATACTTAGATAAATGTAATTATCTATATAAAGAGGAACTATATACCCATACGTATCCATTTTGTTGGAGATGTCATACACCTCTTTTATACTATGCAAGGGATACTTGGTTTATAAAGACAACGGCAATTAAAGATAAGCTAATTGCCAATAACCAAAAGATAAATTGGATGCCAGAACATATAAGAGATGGGCGATTTGGAAATTTTCTTGAAAACATAATTGACTGGGGTTTAAGTAGAGAACGTTACTGGGGTACCCCCCTACCTTTGTGGACATGCGAATGCGGACATATCCATTGTATAGGTAGTATAGCTGAACTTAAAGAAATGGGTATTGATGTACCAGATGATATAGAATTGCATAAACCTTATATAGATAGAGTATATCTAAATTGTCCAAAATGTGGTGGAAAGATGGAAAGAGTCAGTGAGGTTATTGACTGTTGGTATGATTCTGGTGCTATGCCATTTGCCCAGTGGCATTATCCCTTTGAAAATGAGGATATATTTAAAGAGAACTTTCCTGCTGACTTTATATCAGAAGCAATAGATCAGACTAGAGGTTGGTTCTTTACTCTTTTAGTAATATCTACTATATTGTTTGATGAACCAGCTTATAAAAACTGCATAACTTTAGGTCTAATATTGGATAAAGATGGGCAGAAGATGAGTAAGCATAAAGGAAATGTTCTAAGTCCTTGGGTGGTATTTGATAAACAAGGTGCAGATGCAGTCAGATGGTATTTTTATACTTCTAGTTATCCATGGTTGCCAAGCAGATTTTACGAAGAAGCTGTAAGTGAATCCCAACGTAAGTTTATGGGAACGCTATGGAATGTATACGGGTTTTATGTATTGTATGCAGACTTGGATAAGTTTAATCCCCAAGAATATGACATACCAGTAGAAGAACGCCCTATAATGGATAGATGGATAATATCCAAGTTAAATTCTCTAGTTAAATATGTAGATGAAGGTCTTTACGACTATCGTATAACAGAATCTGCTCGTGCGATAGACGATTTTGTGGATGAACTCAGTAACTGGTATGTTCGTCGAAGTCGAGAACGTTTTTGGGCACAGGGTATGGAAGATGACAAGGTATGTGCATATTTGACCTTGTATGAAGTATTAGAAACTCTGACACGGTTAATAGCTCCTTTTGTACCTTATATATCAGAGGAGATCTATCAAAATATAGTTAGAGGAATAGATAGTAATGCACCTATAAGTGTGCATCTATGTGATTATCCTAAATTTGATCAAGCACTAATATTACCCCAATTAGAAGCAGATATGGATATAGCTATGAATGTAGTCAGTATGGGAAGAGCTGCTAGGAATAAATCTAACTTAAAGATAAGACAACCTCTTAATACTCTATATATATACGGCAAAGATGTGGATGCATTTACAGAAGATATTGCTGAGGTTATAAAGGAAGAACTAAATATAAAGGAGCTCAAGTATCTCGATAAAATAGATGAATTTATAAGCTATAATGTTAAACCTAATTTGGTAACTGTGGGTCCTAAATATGGTAAGTTAATTCCGAAACTCTATGAGATATTAGGCTCTAAAGGTGATGAAATAGCGCGCCAGGTACTTGAAAAAGGAGAGATAGAACTTGACTTAGATGGCGAAAAGGTTGTACTTACAGAGGATGATTTGCTTATAGATAGAGGTACTAAGGAGAATTTTTCTATGGAGCAAGATAGTCGTATCACCATAATATTAGATACAAACCTGACTGATGAGCTTATTGAAGAAGGCTATGTGAGGGAACTTGTAAGTAAAATACAGAATATGCGAAAAGATGCTGGTTTTGAAGTGACCGATCGCATAATATTTTACTATTATGGTAATGACATATTAGAGAATATAATTGAGAGAAATGCAGAACAGATAGGTGCTCAGACTCTCACTAATAAATTTGTAAGGGGTAAAAAGGAAGAAATAGAGTATACTGAAGTCAAGATAAATTCTCAAAAATTTATGACAGCAGTAAAAGTAGATCCTGCTTATAGAAAATGACTACCAAAAACCTCTTTTGCAGAGTTATATAACTCTGCAAAAGAGGTTTTTTTATTTGTTGATTAGATATAAATGGTAATGATGAGAATGCCAGACGAATTGTAACAATATTGTAATACATTTTTAACAACTAACTGCTACACAACTTAACTCTATAATATGCTATTTAAACGGATTTGCTCCATATCTATTGCTATGATACCATCTAGTTAACAAAGAAAAGGAGGTCTTGCTAATATCTATGTTTAATGACAATAAATGTGGCAAAGTGCTAACAGCAATTGGTGTTTCATCTATGTTATTATTGTCTAGTACTGTCTATGCTGCGTCACCTTTACTTAGAGTAGGCAGTCGAGGCAATGAGGTTAGACAGTTGCAGCAGAGCTTAAAAGAGGTTAATGTATATAATTACAAAGTAACGGGATACTATGGTAATATAACGCGAGATGCAGTTATGAAGTTTCAAAGGCAGAACGGGTTGGCAGTTGACGGAATAGTAGGAAAAAAGACTCTGGCAGCTCTTAATGGTACATATAATACAAAGTCAACTCAGGTATCAAAAAACAGTAGACTGTTGCGGCGAGGTAGCAGAGGTGCAGATGTAAAGGACCTACAGCAAAAACTCAAGTCAAAGGGCTACCATAAGTACAGTGTGGATGGTATATTTGGTTTTAGGACGGAACAATCGGTTAAGAATTTTCAGAAGGCAAATGGTTTGGTGGCTGATGGTATAGTAGGTCAGAGGACATTAGCAGCACTGCAAAAAGGTAGCAACAATACTAATCGCAGTACGAGTACTAGCAATAGCAGTAGACTGTTGCGGCGAGGTAGCAGAGGTGCAGATGTAAAGGACCTACAGCAAAAACTCAAGTCAAAGGGCTACCATAAGTACAGTGTGGATGGTATATTTGGTTTTAGGACGGAACAATCGGTTAAGAATTTTCAGAAGGCAAATGGCTTGGTGGCTGATGGTATAGTAGGCTCAGCTACTATGGCTAAACTTAAATTGTCATCTACTGATTCATCGTCATCGAGAGGTTCTTCTAATAAATCTTCAGTTGAGATGCTCCATTGGTCAACTGTTAGAAGTTTATTTCCAAGGGGAGCGACAGCTGTTGTAACAGATGTAGATACTGGAAAGAGTTTTAAAGTCTATAGAATGGGTGGTACTAATCATGCCGATGTGGAACCCCTTACAGCTAATGATACAGCTATTATGAAGAGTATATATGGAAACTGGAGTTGGGCCAGAAGGGCAATAATTGTAGACTATGGAGGTAGAAGAATTGCTGCATCCATGAATGGAATGCCTCATGGTCAACAGACCATATATAATAATAATTTTAATGGACAATTTTGCATACATTTTTTAGGCAGCAAAACCCATGGCAGTGGAAGAGTTGATCCTGATCATCAAGCTATGGTTCGTAAAGCTGCAAGATAAATAAAATTCCATCGTTATTCGATGGAATTTTATTTTATATGTTTGATATAAGTAGTAGATGAGTGATGCAAGTTTGCTGTGAGCTTAATAGGGAAAATACTAGCAAAAGATTGCTATTTTGAGCACCCATAAATTTGTCATTTTATCAAATTTATTAAACTTAAAGAAACTATATAAATAATATTAACTTCTAATCTTTAGTTTTTAGAAACTAAAAATGCATCTCCTAAAATAGAACACTTGAGCAAGTATTGAATATACTGTAATATACACAAGTGTTTAGGAGGTGTTTTGTATATGTGTTATCCCTATGACGATGATTGGAATATGGTTCAGTATGGATATCCTCCAAGATCTCCATATGACTGTTATCCAAGACCATACTATCCCAGACCTCCATGTGGCGACTGGGATAGACCATCATGGAAAGCTCCACCGTGTCCTAGAGGTACCATGCCCTATGTAATACAGTCTGGTGATACTTTTTATAAGTTGGCACAACGTTTTAATACAACCGTTGCGGCTATTAGCGCTGTAAATCCTGGAGTTGATCCTAATAATCTTCAAATAGGTCAAGTAATTTGTATACCTGTAACCAAGCCAGCTCCCATCTGTCCTCCTGGAACTATAATGTATACGATTAAGGCAGGAGATACGTTTTATGCTTTGGCAGCTCGTTTTGGCACAACGGTTGAAGCTATTATGAGAGTTAATCCTGGAGTTGATCCTAAAAATCTTCAGATAGGGCAAGTGGTATGTATTCCTATGGTTAGTCCTGTGCCTATCTGTCCCCCTGGTAGTGTAGTATATGTAATCAAAGCAGGAGATACATTTTATAAATTAGCATCCCGATTTGGCACAACTGTCGAAGCTATTATGAAGGCAAATCCAGGTGTAGATCCTAAAAATCTCCAGATAGGTCAACGAATATGCATCCCCATAGGAAAATAGTTTTTATTATTGCATAAATGTTGAAATCAATACTATATGATGTTACAATAAAGATGACCTCTCGTTAGGTGAGGCTCCTATACAGTTATAAACCACTACCCGGAAACGTCGAAAGACGCCAATGGGTTAACAGATATTGCCGGATTAAGGTTTTATCTAGTGTGGTTGGGATTGGACCTATGCTGTATAGTGCTAAAGCTCGACAAGGAGGGTTTGCTTTGTTGTGTAATTAACACAAAGCCCCTTCGTGTGGAGGGGCTTTTATATTTTAGCTGTCTAGATTAAAGATCTTTGTATTATGATTATATTAGGAGGTGGTAGGATGAATACTGACACTGATAGTTGGCCTAGATATATAGTTATAGGGTCAACTCCTACCGTCTCTATTTGCCATTTTATAGTGATGACATCCTTACATCAATATAGTTTAAATGGATGCAATATATGGTGAATTAGGCGGTAGAAATAGCTATTGTTGTAGATTTACCCCATATGGACTCACAGTTGTAGTATAAATATTTTTGTGGTAGGTGTATTTATCATAAATTGTTTAATATGGGTGAGAATAAGCACAATATTGATGTAAGGAGGTATAGAAATGGATTTTTCAATTTTAAAAGAATTGTTGGACAAACATGATCTCATACGTTTAACTAATATACTAAAGACTATGAGGGCTGCAGACATAGCAGAGTTTCTAGAAGAACTTGATCATAAGACTGCCCTTTTGGTATTTAGATTATTACCTAAAGATTTAGCAGTCAATGTATTTTCACATCTTTCTTCACAGCGACAGTCAGAGTTTTCGATGTTAGTTGATGAAGAAGAGCTTGCGAGTATTGTAGAAGAGTTATATTTTGACGATAGGATAGATTATATTGAAGAGATGCCAGCTAACGTAGTAAAAAAGATACTTAAAAATTCTAGTGAAACAGAGCGACGGCTTATAAATCAGTTTTTAAACTATCCAGAAGATTCAGCTGGTAGCCTCATGACAATCGAATTTGTAGACTTAAAAAAACATATGAAAGTAAGGGATGCATTAAAGCGCATAAGGGAAATTGGTCAGGATAAAGAAACTATATATACCTGTTATGTGATAGATGAAGAGCGTCGACTTGAGGGTATTGTATCCCTAAGGGATCTTGTATTAGCTGATCCAGATGCAATAATAGAAGATATAATGGAAACTCAGATTATATATGTAAGCACATATGATGATCAGGAATATATAGCCGATGTATTTAAAAAATATGGTTTTTTAGCTCTGCCTGTAGTTGATCAGGAACGTCGTCTTGTGGGTATTATAACCGTTGATGATATTGTAGATGTCATTGAGCTTGAAAACACGGAAGACTTTCATAAAATGGCGGCTATACAGCCACTTAGAGAGAGTTATCTAGATACAAGTGTTTTTAAATTGGCGAGTAAGAGGATGTTATGGCTTATGGTTCTCATGATATCGGCTACCATAAGTGGAGGGATTATAAAAAAATATGAATCAGCACTTGAAGCGGTTGTTGCCCTGACAGTATTTATTCCCATGCTTATGGATACAGGCGGAAATGCGGGTTCTCAGTCATCTACTTTGATAATAAGAAGCATAGCTTTAGGTGAATTAACATTTAAGGATACTTTTAAGGTTATATGGAAGGAATTTAGGGTAAGTTTAGTTGTAGGTCTTCCACTTGCAATTGTAAATTTTTTAAGGGTATATTTTTTAGAGGGATACGGATTAGCTCTTTCTCTTACAGTATCTGCAACTCTTTTAGTTACGGTAATATTTGCAAAGATAGTAGGTGGACTTTTGCCCATGATTGCCCAAAAGCTTAATATTGATCCAGCTATAATGGCAAGTCCTCTTATAACTACCATAGTAGATGCTATATCTCTTGTGTTTTACTTTACTTTTGCAACTTGGATAATGGGACTTTAATATACTTTTACCTTATGGTAATTGGTTATCTAATCAGGACAAAAATTATTTTCATACTACGTTTGGAGGAAAGAAAAAAATGATGTTCTTTTTTATAGGGATATTTGGTATACAAGATAAGCAAAGGGTAGTTAAAGAATTTAATAATGTAGTATGTGCATGTGGTAGTTTGTCGAGGGCAGAACTTATAGAGGAATACACATATTTTCATTTTTTCTTTTTGCCCTTATTCAAATGGAACAAGAGATATTTTATTCGATTTAGATGTTGCAACAGAATTTTTAAAGTTCCAGAGGATTATGTATCAGATTTAAAACATGGTTTTGATATTGATATAGACAGGCTTGAAGAAATAAGTAAAATCAATATGAATATATGTCCAAATTGTGGGGCGACTATAGAAAAATCATTTTTATACTGTCCTTATTGCGGACATAATTTAAAGTAAAAATCCGTTCAATTTTGAACGGATTTTTACTTTAAGAAAATATTGATAATTTCTATTGCATGAATCGTTTTTCTCCAAAGAAGAATAAGGCAATGGTTCCAGGTCCTGAGTGACTTCCAATGGTAGGTCCTATTGGATTTATTAATATATCTTTCACATTAAATTTTTCTTTTATTGTATTGGCTACAAATTGGGCATCTTCTAGTGCATCACCATGGCTTACGGCAATTACTTGTTTTTCTGGTTCGATAGCATATTTTTCAAATTTATCTATGAGCATTTTAAGGGCTTTTTTCCTTCCCCTTGCTTTATGGATAGGTACAAGATGACCGTTATCGTCAATATTGAGTACGGGCTTTATATCCATTATATTGGCTACAAAAGCTGTAGCTCCGGATAGTCTGCCACCTCTATGTAGATGGTCTATATCATCTACAGTGAACCAATGATTTAATTTTAATTTATTATCTTCTAACCAATTTACTATTTCTTCTTTTGTTGCACCGTCATGGAGCATTTCAACGGCATAATATACAAGTAATCCTTCACCTAGGGATGCGGCTAATGTATCTACTATTGTAAGATCGGCATCAGGGTATTTTTCTAAAATCATGTTTTTTGCTATGTAGGCATTATCGACACTACCTGTAAGTCCAGATGAAAAACTTATATATATTACAGCCTTTCCAGTCTTTACATATTCTTCAAACATATCATAAAAAATCTGGGTGTTTACCTGAGATGTTGTAGGCATGGATCCAACTCTTACAGCATCATAGAAGTCCTTGTAACTGAGAGTCTGTCCAAAATCATCTGGATATTCTTTACCATCTAAGGTATAGGTATAGTTTATTATGGGAATATTTCTTTTCTTTACATAGTCCAAGGGTAAATCACTACATGAATCGGTTATTATTACTGTTTCCATCATAAAACCTCCTTGTTATTATAATTACTCCACATTAATTGGTTATTATAGCAGATTGGAGTGATATATTAGATGTTATATTAAAATTTTAAATCGTTTTTATTTTCTTGCTGATTGCATAGTTGCGCTTAAGGATTTAAAGGATGAAGTTTCTTAAGAGGTCATCTAATGTATCACGCCGTCTTATTAAGGTAGGTTCTCCACTCTTATCTATAAGTATTTCTGCTGGTCTTAACCTGTTATTGTAGTTGGAAGACATGGAATACCCATATGCGCCGGCGTCCATAACCCCTATTATATCACCAATGTTTATAGTTGGTAGCTTTCTCATATATGCTAATATATCACCGCTTTCACATATATTACCTACAATGGTTACTGGTTTATCATCTCTATTAGAGGGAACTATTTTGCCATCTCTATATATTTCAATATCGTGGTGGGCATCATAGAGGACAGGCCGCATAAGCACATTAAATCCTATATCAGTGCCTATATAAGAGGTTATGTGGTTTTGTTTGATTGAGTGTACACTACCTAGTAAAACTCCACATTCAGCTACTATATATCTGCCAGGTTGGGTTTTAAATGTAATTTCTTTACCATAGTCTTTAACCCAACTATATATGAGGGAAGAGAGTCTATCTCCCAGTTCATCTATATCAAGTGGTTTTTCGCCCCCTTGTTTATTATAAGGTATCCCAAATCCTCCACCAAAATCTACAAACTCAAGATCTGGAAAGTTTTCAGCGAATTTAAGTAAAGATTTGGCTCCTTCTATATAGGGAGTAGGATCTAAGAACAGGGAACCTATATGATGATTAATCCCTATTAAGCGTAAATTATATCTCTTTAATATAGTTTTAACCGCTCCCATATCTTCCATATTGATTCCAAATTTTGTATTTTCACCGGCGGTTATTACCTTTTTATGGTGACCTGCTCCTATTCCGGGATTTATCCGGATAGCAACTTCTCCGCCTTCATTTAACTCACCATAGGTTTTAAGTTGGGAGAGTGAATCTATGCTTATAGTTATATTATTCTCTATGGCATAGCTCATTTCCTCCTTAGATACGTTATTGCTTATATAGAAGATCTCTTGTGGTTTAAAACCTGCTTTAAGCAGTACATATATTTCACCTGGAGACATAGCATCTGCATATAGCCCTTCATCCCTTATTATCTTTAAAAGTTCTATATTAGAGTTTGCTTTAGATGAATAACTGGAAATAAAGTAAGGATAACTGACAAGATTTTTCATTTCTTTACATTTTTGTCTTAATATGTTTTCATTATATACATATAGAGGGCTACCATAAGTATGAATAAGTTCATCTGGTGAGTTATTGCCAAAGAAGTTATGCAGTTCGGTATAATATTTTATCATTTTATTGCCTCCGTATGAGTTTAATGGTTGTCTGTCAAGGCTCAATATATATAAAAAATGTATTTTTGTCAATAATCAATATATAATCTTTTCAATCTAGTCTGTAGTTATGCCATATTAATAAGATAAATTATAAATATTTATTTTTTTAACAACTATAGAGTATAGAACTCAAAAGTTAAAAGTGTGATATAATTTTATCGATGTATAAAGATATTGAGGGATAATGTTGTTAAAAAATAGTGATATTGGTTTATAATATTCACATCGACGTATATAGATATAACTAAGTATGTAGAATATAATAGCATGACTTTGGGGTGGAAATAGTGACAAAAAATAAAGTAGTAGTGATAGGTGGTGGTGCAGCAGGTATGATGACTGCTGCTACTGCAGCTCGAAGAGGATTAGATGTATATTTAGTAGAAAAAAATAAGAGACTAGGTAAGAAAATGCTTATAACAGGTAAGGGTAGATGCAATATAACAAATAATGTAGATATAGAAGGTATGATAAATAATATTCCTGTCAATGGGAAGTTTTTATATAGTGCATTTAATGCATTTTCTAATTGGGATATGGTGTCTTTGTTAGAGAAACTTGGTGTACCTACTAAAGTAGAACGGGGAGGTAGAATTTTCCCTAAGTCAGATAGGGCAGCAGATGTTGTAGATGCTTTATCAAAATTTGTAATTAAAAGCGGAGCTAAAATAGTAAGGGATGAAGTGATAGATGTTGTTTCTAGGGATAATACTATATATTATGTGCTACTCAAAGAGGGAGGCAAAGTCTATTGTGATAGTGTAGTTGTTGCAACGGGGGGTTTATCCTATCCAAAGACGGGCTGTACAGGAGATGGGTATAGATTTGCTCGCAGTAATGGGCATACAATAGTTCCTACTAAGCCGGCGCTGGTTCCCCTTGAAGTATACGAAGATTGGGTTAAAGAAGTGCAGGGTTTATCTCTTAAAAATGTTGGTGTTAAAATAATAGATGAAGGACAAAATATCATATATGAAGATTTTGGAGAAATGTTGTTTACCCATTTTGGGGTATCAGGTCCTGTAATCCTATCGGCCAGTTCCTTCATAGGTGATCTGAAGACAAATAAATACACTCTTATAATAGATTTAAAGCCAGCTCTATCCATGGAACAGCTAGATAAGCGTGTTCAAAGGGATTTTAACAAATATTCACGGAAGATATTTTCAAATTCATTAAATGATCTTCTACCTAAGAAGCTAATTCCAGTTGTGGTTGAATTGTCGGGAATATCTCCTCAAAAGTTAGTAAACCAAATAACAAAACAAGAGAGGCAAAACCTTGTAGTTCTTTTAAAAAATATGATGTTAGATATAAAAGGTTTTAGACCTATAGATGAAGCAATAATTACATCTGGTGGTGTTTCGGTGCAAGAGATAGATCCTAGGACAATGGAGTCAAAGATAGTTAAGGGTTTATATTTTGCCGGCGAAGTGATAGATATAAACGGCTACACAGGAGGCTTTAACTTACAGATAGCCTTTTCAACAGGTTATTTGGCGGGTATGAGTTGTTAAATAGTAGCATAGAGATATGGGGGTATATAATATGCATTATATGGAGTTTTTTAAATCTATAGAAGAAAATCGATTTGCAGATATATATCTATTTTATGGAGAAGAGGAGTATGTAAAGGAGGAAGCTCTTAGTCAACTTGTTGATGCTTTGTTAGACTCTCAATTTAAAGATTTAAATTATCAGACAATAGATGGGAGTGAAGCAGGGGTTGATGAGATAATAAATGCATGTGAAACATTGCCCTTTATGGCAGAACGGCGACTAGTTATAGTAAAGGATAATATGTTTCTTACAAATAAGAGACAGGGAGGCAATAATTATGGAGATATTGAGAGCGAGAAGAAGCTGAGTGAGTACATAGAAAATATCCCCTCAACTACTAATTTAATATTCTATATGAGAGATGGTATAGGTAGTAGAGGTATTTTGTATAGAAAGCTTGAAAAAATCGGATGTGTAGTAAATTTTTGCAAACTAAAAGACAAAGAAGTGAGACAGTGGATAACAAAGGAATTAGCAGCCCATGGCAAGACAATTACGCGAGCTGCTCTAGATGAATTTGTAGGTTTAGCAGGTACTAACTTAGATGACATTGATAATGAAATTTCAAAGTTAGTTGCCTTTGCTCATGATGAAGATGTAATCACACAGGAACATGTTTTGAACACCATTATCCCTGCTTTAGAGCATTCTATATTTCAACTAGTGGAAGCCATAGGGAATAAGCATATCGATTCTGCATTGAAGATTTTAGATGAAATGTTAGATAGAGGAGAAACTTTTTATTCCATATTGCCAATGATAGGAAGACAAATAAGACTGATATATCTATGCAAATCTTATAGCCAGAGAAGATATTCTAAATCCCAGATAGCAGCTACTTTAAAAATACATCCCTATGGAGTAGAAAAATATATAAGCCAAGGTCAAAACTTCAGTGAGGAAGAACTTGAAAAAGCTTTTTCAGATTGCCTAAAACTTGATCATTCTATAAAACAAGGAAAAATAGATGGGAAATTGGGACTTGAGATGTTAATACTTTCCATGTGTGTAATGCAAAAAAGCTTCCTATAATGGGAAGCTTTAATCATATTCATGCGCTTGTCTTGCTTGATTCTTCAAGTTTATTTAGTGAAATTGCCAATTTGGATTTTTTACGATTAGCTGCATTTTTGTGAATGACTCCTTTTGATGCTGCCATATCAATTTGTTTCACAACTTGGGGATAAAGTTCTTTGGCAAGTTGTAGATTACCTTCTTCTATTGCAACTGTAAATTTTTTTGTATAAGTATTTATTTTAGACTTTATCATTTTATTTCTAAAGGTTTTCTTTTTAGTTATCCGTGTACGTTTTTCGGCTGATCTAATATTTGGCAAACTTTTCACCTCCTCCGATTAAATACGCAATTGATATTTTATCATGGATATTTAGAATTGACAAGTAAAACGGAAGCATTTTCTAATTTGATACATTTATCCATATAACCAAATATATTCTTAATTCTCATAAGTAAAATGTTATTGGACAATATATTTATGTGTGTGAAATGAATTTTTTATGAAAGTTTAAAAAGAGTTATAGGTAGGATTAATTGTATATTGTAAATGTTAGGGTAATAGTATTCTAGAATAGAAAGAACTATTGATTGCTTATGTAAAGCTATCATTTTAAATAATTGTAATAAAAGTGGAAATGATAGATACACTTCATATATTTGTATAATTAGTTTTGGAAATTGTGACGTAGAAAAAGATATTGCATTGAAAACCCATAGGAAACTAGTGATTACACAAAAAATGCTCATGAGGTTGAGGAAAGTTGGCCCTTACATTTTGAATAAAAAACAGCTATAGGGACGATGCTATAATTAATAAAATCTAAAATTTAGGGTTCAAAAGGAGTGTGTTTTTATGAAGAATATCCGAACTGACTTGGCAATTGAAGCTAGGGAACTTTATAGTACAGATGGAGGTCAGATACCAGGTGTCACTACAGAAAACGAGGAGATAGATGGTATAAACATAGATAGGGTCCATGTACTATCTTCCATAGGAGAACAGCGGATAGGTAAACCAGTTGGCAACTATGTTACATTAGAGTCCATGTATATAAGAGAGAGGGATCCTGAATTTGAAGAAAAGTTAAGTTTTAGGTTATCGCAGGAGATAAGGAATTTGGTTTCAATAGATAAAAATACTAGTGTGCTGATTGTGGGATTAGGGAATTGGAATATAACACCTGATTCTCTTGGACCTAAAGTAGTTGATCGGATTATGGTTACTCGCCATCTGTTGGAGCTTATACCAGACAAGGTAGATGAGCGGGTACATTCTGTGTGTGCTATATCACCGGGAGTATTAGGTATAACGGGTATAGAAACAGGCGAAATAATCAGGGGGGTTATTGAAAAGATAAGACCAGATGTGGTAATAGCAATAGATGCCCTTGCTTCTAGACGCACAAGTAGAATTGGTGTTACTATACAACTGGCAGATACAGGTATAAGTCCAGGTTCGGGCATTGGCAATAAGCGTATGGCGCTAACTAAGGAAACTTTAGGTGCAGATACTATAGCTATAGGTGTTCCTACTGTAGTTTATGCACATACTATAGGTAGAGATACAATTAAGCTTATTCATGATTCTAATATTCAGATAGGTAGCGATATAAATTTTATGAGTGAAGAACAGTTAGATGCTATGTTGAACCAGATATTATCTGAAAATATGGGGGATTTGGTAGTGACGCCTAAAGATGTGGATATTATGATTGATAACATTGCTGGTATAATTGCAGATGGTATAAATCTTGCTGTGCACGATAACATAACATTAGATGAGATAAGAACTTTTCTTCATTAATATTATTCTTCTATTAAAAGTTGTTTTGTTAAGAAGAATTAAATGCATATTACCTATTAAAAGAGAATATTCATTATAAAGTAGTATAAAGTTAATTGACATCTTAATTTTCCATAAATACGTTGAACGTGGATATATGACATTTCCAAGTTATAAAGGTTATTAGAGTGGGTCTCTAATGCATAAGAGTTTTTTCAGTAAATAGTGGGGTTGATTGTATGAAAAAAGTAAGGGATTTTAGCGTATCTAAATTCATATACTATCTTATAGTACTTAGTCTATCCATGGGGATTATATTTTTTACGGGCAGGTTATTAAAAGGTGAGCCTGTGGATATTGCTAGTTCTATGGATTATATAAAAAAAATACAACATTCTATAATGAGTAAGAAAGATGGAAAAATAGTAGATAAAAATATAGAGATCGTTGATGATTCAAAAGAAGAAGATGAGATAAAAAATGAGAAATCCTTTAAAGATATACTTATCTCTATTGGTATTAAAGGGATAGAGGATCCAAGAGAACTGTTTATATACCAGATGCCCTTTATGAAAGTATTAGATAGAGGTATATCAAGAACTGAAATTGCAGATAAGAATATGTTATTAGATAAATCTAAAGAGGTTTTGGCGGAACCTAGTGAAGAGATAGATGGCATAGAACCTATATTAGAGGAAGAACCAAAGATACCTGATGATATAAAGATTGTCATTGAGAAGATAGAAGATGATTTAGGGCCAATAGAACTTACAGGAGAAGGTCCTCAAATACTTATATATCATTCTCATTCTAGAGAGGCATATATGCAGGACCCAGATAGAAAATATAAGGAATCGGCAAAGGAAGCTTTTAGAAGCGATGATTTGAATAACACAGTCGTACGGATTGGTGATGTACTTGCCCATAATTTAAAAGAACTAGGGCTGCCTGTTCTACATGATAGGACTGAACATGAGCAGGGAAACTATAATAGATCATATGTAAATTCCCTCGAGACGTTGAAAAAAAGAATGAAAGAATATGATTCTTTAAAGATTTTTATAGACATCCATAGAAATGCATATAAAAAGGGAGCAAGGAGTCCAGATGAAGAAGTTGTGGTGGTAGACGGAAAGAGGGTAGCGAAGATGTCAGTTGTAATAGGTACAGGGAAGGGTACTGTGGGAGGATTTAAAGAAAAACCAAATTGGCAGGAGAATTATAAACTCGCCTTAAAGCTTACAAATAAAGTGAATGAGATATGTCCAGGACTTGCAAAACCTGTAATGGTACAAAACGGAAGATACAATCAACATGTCTCTACAAATGCAATACTTATAGAGGTGGGAAGTAATCTTACTACTCTTACGGAGGCGGAGAGAACAACTGAATATATTGCTCAAGCATTGAGTGAGATAGTAAAATGATTATAAAGATACCTTCATGGATAATATATACATGCATGGATAATATATACATGGAGGTGTTTTTTTTTTGAGTAGGTTAGAGAGAAATAGACAGAGGCGCCGGCGAAAAAGAATAAAAATATTCTTTATCATAAGTATGATTCTATGTGTGGGTATATTAATTGGCGGTATATATACCATAAATGATATAATGATTAAGACGACATCTTTACCTGAGGATAAAAATATGTTATCTATTGACAATATACGATGTTCTGTGGATAAAGTACTCTCTGATATAAAAAAAGAAAGGCTGCGGATAGGAGATAAAATTGCAAGGTTGTGTGATAATGTAGTACAATGGTTAAAAGATGCAGGTCAGTTTATGGTGGACAACATAAGATAGATAATTATTTTGGTTGCTTTTTGAATAGTTATTATCTATTATATAATAAATTGTACAGAATGAGTTTTATTTAAATAGAATAAAGATTTGAAGATTTTTAAGGAGGAAGAGGATTTGATGCCTAGTAGCAGACAGGAGAGAATTAGGAATTTTTGTATAATAGCCCACATAGATCACGGTAAATCTACTCTTGCCGATCGTCTGCTTGAGGAGACGGGGGTAATAAAACAAAGAGAGATGGAAGAACAGGTTTTAGATAGTATGGATCTTGAAAAAGAGCGAGGTATTACCATAAAGGCTAAAGCAGCTAAACTCATATATGAGCGTGACGGTCAAGAGTATGTATTAAATCTCATAGATACACCTGGCCATGTAGATTTTAGCTATGAAGTGTCTAGGAGTTTAGCAGCATGTGAAGGTGCTATATTGGTAGTCGATGCATCACAAGGTATACAGGCACAAACCTTAGCTAATGTATATCTTGCTTTAGAACATGATCTAGAGATAATACCTGTTATAAATAAGATAGATCTACCTGGTGCTCAACCAGATGTGGTAAAGAAGGAGATAGAAGAGATAATAGGCTTAGATGCAGATAATGCACCTCTTATATCTGCAAAAGAGGGGATAGGAATAGATAAGGTCCTAGATTGTATAATAGACTGTATACCACCACCTAAAGGTGATGAATCGGCTCCACTCAAGGCGTTAATTTTCGATTCATTCTATGATAGTTATAGGGGAGTTATATGTCATATAAGGGTAGTAGAGGGAACGCTCAAGGTGGGAGATATGATACGGATGATGGCAACGGGTAAGGAATTTGAAGTGACTGATGTGGGTGTATTTATGCCTGAACTTCATCCAGTAGATGAGCTTAAAGCTGGTGATGTAGGGTTTGTAGCAGCTAGTATAAAAAATGTACGGGATGCCAGGGTTGGTGATACTATAACCCATGTAGATAGGCCTACTAAGGAAGCTTTACCTGGCTATAGGCAAGCTGTTCCCATGGTGTTTTGTGGTATATATCCGGCGGATGGCTCTGAATATGACGAGCTCAGGGATGCACTAGAAAAGCTCCAAATAAATGATGCATCACTTATATTCGAACCAGAGACATCAGCGGCACTGGGATTTGGATATAGATGTGGTTTTTTAGGCTTGCTCCATATGGAGATAGTTCAAGAGAGATTAGAGAGAGAATATGATTTAGATATAGTTACAACGGCACCTAGTGTTGTATATAGAGTTAAAAAAACTGATGGGCAAATGGTTGAGATTTCGAATCCAGTTGATATGCCGCCGGAGGTTGAAATAGAATATATAGAAGAACCTATTGTAGAGGCACAGATAATAACACCATCTGATTATGTGGGGCCTGTAATGGAGTTATGCCAAGAACGCAGAGGAAATTATAGACATATGGAATATCTAGATGAAGTGAGAGTTGTCATAACATACGATCTTCCATTGAATGAAATAGTATATGATTTTTTTGATGCTCTTAAATCTAGGACAAGGGGATTTGCTTCCCTCGACTATGAGATGAAGGGGTATCAAGTATCAGAACTTGTGAAACTTGATATACTCTTAAATGGAGAAGTAGTAGATGCTCTATCTACAATAGTTCATAAAGATAAAGCATATGCAAGGGGTAGAGCAATTGCAGAAAAACTCAAAGAAGTAATTCCAAGACAGCAATTTGAAATACCTATACAGGCGGCAATTGGCAATAAGATAATTGCCCGGGAAACTGTGAAGGCACTTAGAAAGGACGTACTTGCTAAATGCTATGGTGGCGATATAAGTAGAAAGCGTAAGCTCTTGGAAAAGCAAAAAGAGGGAAAGAAGCGGATGCGTCAGATAGGTAGTGTAGAGGTACCTCAAGAGGCGTTTATGGCTGTACTCAAGATAAACTAGGGGGATTTAGTTGTGGAAGAGAAAGAAATAGGTATATATATACATATACCATTTTGCAAGAAAAAATGCATCTACTGTGATTTTCCTTCATATTCAGGGGCTGAGTTATATATGGAGCCATATCTATATGCCCTATTAGATGAGATAACTATATTAGGAACTAAATTTTCTAAGTATGATATAAAATCCATATATATAGGTGGGGGAACTCCCACCTATTTTAAAACATCATATATAGGTCGTATACTTGAAACATGTTTTTCCTGTTTTAATGTAAAGGAGAATGCAGAGATAACAATAGAATCAAATCCTGGAACATTGGGAAAAAAAACATTTTTAGAGCTGAAAAGATTAGGTATAAATAGGCTCAGCTTAGGTGTGCAGGCATGGCAAAATGAGCTATTAAAATTTCTTGGACGTATTCACACCTCACAACAGGTAGTTTCTAGTGTACGGTGGGCACGAGAGGCAGGTTTTCAAAATATAAATGTAGATATTATGTTTGGGATTCCTAATCAAACAGTGGAAGAATGGATGGTTACTCTTGAAAATGTATGTAGCCTTGAAGTTGATCATATATCAGCGTATAGCCTCAAAATAGAGGAGGATACCGCACTTTATTCTATGGTGCAGAATGGAGTAATACATCCTATGGATGAATGCACTGAAAGACATATGTACCATGAAGGTATTTCATTTCTTAGACAAAGGGGATATATACAGTATGAAATATCTAATTTTGCAAGGGAAGGGAAGAAAAGTGTGCATAATCTAATATATTGGAAGGATGACGAATATATTGGGTTTGGATGTGGTGCCCATTCATATATAAATAGAGTGCGATGGTATAATTATAAAGATATTGAACAGTATATATATACTATGAATAAAAATGGTCATGGGATGGAATATAGGGAATATATAGATAGTAACATAGAACGTTTTGAAATGATTATGATGGGTCTTCGCCTTATTGAAGGGGTCAATAAGGCAGAGTTTGAGAGGCGATTTGGTAAGCCATTAGATTTTTACTATAGAGATGCCATATCTCAGCTTAAGAGAAATGGTCTGCTTGATGAAAATGATTCATCTATTTATCTTACACCTAGAGGGCTAGATATACAAAACACAGTCCTTCTTGCTTTTTTAGATTATATGGGATAATTTTTGAAAAACGTATTGACAAAGAAGCTAATAAGTGATAATTTATCATTAGGATTAGCACTCGATGAAGGTGAGTGCTAACAGAGTTGGTTTATAGGGGGTGATAACTATGCGGTTGGGTGAAAGAAAGCTTAGGATATTGCAGGCAATAATTGAAGATTATGTTATGTCGGGGGAACCTGTAGGTTCGAGGACAATTGCTAAGAAATACAATTTAGGTATAAGTTCAGCTACAATAAGAAACGAAATGGCAGATTTAGAGGAGATGGGCTATTTAAAACAACCCCATACATCGGCGGGACGTATTCCATCTGATAAGGCATATAGGTTATACGTAGATCATCTTATGGAAGTTAGGTCATTGACACCAGAAGAGGCAAAGGGTATAAAGAAACTATATAAAATTAAAACCGAACAAATAGAGGAAATTATAGCTCAAACAGCGAAAATACTGTCTGACATAACAAATTATACTAGCATTGTATTTAAACCTGAGCTAAGTAAAGTATTGATAAAGAAAATAAAGATAATGCCTATAGATGAAGAATTTGCACTGCTTATAGTTGTCACCAATTCAGGTATAATAAGGGATACGATAGTAAGATTTCCAGAGGGTGTGGAGTCCAGCTATTTAGAAAAAATATCGAATATGCTCACAGAACGATTTAGCGATAAGAGTTTTCTAGAAATAGACACCCTAATAATACCTGAAATAAGAAAGGAACTAGCAATTAATAGGCAGATGTTTAATAGAGTAGTAGATGCATTGACAGATAGCCTTACTGAACGTGAGAAAAAAGAAGTATATCTATATGGAACTGGTAATATTTTAAATTTTCCTGAATATCGCGACTTAGACAAAGCAAAAGCTTTTTTAAATATTATGGAAGAGCCAGAACTTATATATGATATAATAAAAGATCTAGCCGAAGGAGGAGTTACAGTTACAATTGGTTCAGAAAATCCTCATCCGGATATGAAAGATAGTAGCATAGTTACGGCTACTTATCATATAGGTGACAGGGTAATAGGCACTATTGGTCTTATAGGTCCTACTCGAATGGAATATGCAAGGGTATTTTCTATTATGGATTATATGGGTAAGTGCTTAAGTCAGTATCTAACTCAGATATTGAATGATTAGATAGTAGGTTAATAATGAGTGTGGGAGGGTGATATGCATGGGCGATGTGGATAAACAAAAAGAGAGATTACATGAAGAAAATGATAACGAAGCTAAAGTTGAAGAAAATAATGATGAAGTTAAAGTTATGGATACATCGACTGAATGCACAGAAGAAGACGGTAAAACTACGTCATGTATAGAAGAACTAAAAAGACAGATTGAACAGTTAAAAATAGAGAGAGATGAGCATTTAGCACTTGCTCAGCGCATACAGGCTGAATTTGATAATTTTAGAAAACGCAATAAAAATGTATCTGCTGAATTTTATGATTTAGGAGTAGGAGATACAGTTACTGCATTTCTTCCTGTGCTTGATAATTTGGAACGAGCTCTTTGTTCTATGAAAGAAAATGACTGTTCAGAAGCTTTTATAGAAGGAATAAATATGGTAAAAAAACAGTTTGAAGATGTACTAAAAAAACTTCAGGTGGAGGAGATTAAGGCTCTTGGTGAGCCTTTCGATCCAGAACTGCATCATGCAGTGGCCCAGCAGGACGCGCAAGAAGAACAAGAGGAAAATACAGTGGTTGAAGTTTTGCAGAAAGGTTATAAATATAAAGACAAGGTATTACGATATAGTATGGTTAAGGTTGCAAAATAATTAGATGTAACAGTTTAATCATGTCAAAAGGAGGAATGTAATATGGGAAAGATAATTGGTATTGATTTGGGAACTACTAACTCTTGTGTTGCAGTAATGGAAGGTGGAGAGCCAACTGTAATTCCCAATGCTGAAGGTGGACGTACTACACCATCGGTTGTAGCTTTTACAAAAGATGGTGAACTATTAGTAGGTCAAGTTGCAAAAAGACAGGCGATAACCAATCCTGAACGAACTATAATGTCTATAAAGAGAGATATGGGTACTAATAAAAAGATTAAAATAGATGACAAAGAATATACACCACCTGAGATCTCTGCTATGATTTTAAGAAAATTAAAACAGGACGCAGAGGCATATCTAGGTGAAGAAGTAACCCAGGCAGTAATAACTGTACCTGCTTATTTTAGTGATAGTCAAAGGCAAGCTACAAAGGATGCCGGAAGAATAGCTGGTCTTGAGGTACCTCGAATAATAAACGAGCCAACTGCCGCTGCACTTGCATATGGACTAGATAAAGGTGAAAACCAGAAGATAATGGTATACGACTTAGGTGGTGGTACATTTGATGTATCCGTAATGGAGATAGGCGATGGTGTATTTGAAGTACTTGCAACTAGTGGTAATAATAGGCTAGGCGGAGATGACTTTGATAAGAGGATAGTAGACTATCTTGCTGAGGAATTTAAGCGTGATTATGGTATAGATCTTAGAGAAGATAGAATGGCACTTCAAAGGCTTCAAGAGGCGGCAGAGAAAGCAAAAATCGAACTATCATCTGTACTGTCTACAAATATAAATTTGCCATTCATAACAGCTGATGAATCTGGTCCTAAGCATTTAGATGCTACTCTTACTAGGGCAAAATTTAATGAACTTACTGCTGATTTAGTGGAGAAGACAATGGGACCTGCAAGACAAGCGTTGAAAGACTCAGGTCTTGAACCCAACGAAATTGACAAGGTCATATTAGTAGGTGGTTCTACACGTATTCCTGCTGTTCAAGAAGCTGTTAAAAAATTAGTAGGGAAAGAGCCACATAAGGGTATAAATCCTGATGAATGTGTGGCTATAGGTGCAGCAATACAGGCCGGAATATTAGGTGGAGAAGTTGAAGATGTGCTTCTACTTGATGTAACGCCTCTATCTCTTGGAATTGAGACATTAGGTGGAGTATTTACTAAATTGATAGAGCGTAATACAACTATTCCAACTAGAAAGAGTGAAATCTTTACAACTGCTGCAGATGGTCAAACTAGCGTGGAGATACACGTTCTCCAAGGAGAACGGGAAATGGCCGCCGACAATAAGACATTAGGACGTTTTGTACTTGATGGAATACCACCGGCTCCTAGGGGTGTACCTCAAATAGAAGTTACATTTGATATAGATGCAAATGGTATTGTAAACGTATCTGCCAAAGATTTAGGTACTGGAAAAGAACAGAAGATAACTATAACTGCAACTAGTAATTTAACTGAGGAAGAAATAGAACAGGCAATTAAAGAGGCAGAAAAACATGCCGAAGAAGATAGAAAGAAAAGAGAGGCTATTGAGGTAAAGAATAATGCTGATTCATTGGTATATAATACTCAGAAGACAATGGATGAGCTAGGTGATAAGTTAGATGAAGCAGATAAAGAGAAGATACAGGCAGAGTTAGACAATCTCAAGTCGGCAATAAAGGAAAATGATATAGAAAAAATGAAGTCGGCATCGGAAAAGCTATCTCAAGTATCTTATGAAGTATTTGGTAAGGTATATCAACAGCAGGCAAAGGAAACAGGTGCTCAACCAGGAGGGCAAAGTCAAAGCTCAGATGGTGGCGATGACGACGATGTAGTAGATGCCGATTATGAAGTAGTAGACGATGACGAATAAATAATATATAATAAAATAAATATTATTTAAAAAGCCAAAGCCTTGAGGCTTTGGCTTTTTAAAGGTTTATTTTTATAGATTGGGTGGTGATATAGTTGTCTAAGAGAGATTATTACGAAGTATTAGGTGTAGATAGAGATGCAACTGATGATGATTTAAAAAGAGCGTATAGACGATTGGCCAAAAAATACCATCCTGATTTAAATCCAGATGATCCAGAAGCTGAGGAAAAATTTAAAGAAGTGAATGAGGCATATGAGGTATTAAGCGATCCTCAAAATCGAGCTACTTATGATAGATTTGGGCATGCTGGTGCTAATGGTCAGGGATTTGGTGGATTTGACTTTGATGGATTTGGTGATGGTGGTCTTGGTGATATATTTGATATGTTCTTTGGTGGTACGACTACTGGAACAGGACGCAGAAGAAAAGGTCCAGTGAGGGGAGCTGATATAAGATATGATCTTGAGATAACATTTGAAGAGGCAGCCTTTGGCGCTGAAAAAGAGATTCAAGTAGTGAGGATGGAGGATTGTCCAGATTGTAATGGTACAGGTGGTAAAGCGGGAGCTGAACCTGTTACATGTCCAGATTGTAATGGTACAGGTCAGGTTAGGATTACTCAGACTACGCCATTTGGAAGATTTGTAAATGTAAAGACATGTGATAGATGTGGTGGTGAAGGAACTATAATAAGCGATCCATGTGGCAGGTGTCGCGGAAGGGGTAAGATACGAACTAGACGCAAGATAAATGTTAAAATACCAGCAGGTATTGATAATGGTCAGGCAATTACACTTCGTGGTGAAGGCGATATAGGAGAGCGAGGTGGCTCACCTGGTGATCTGTATGTATATATTAATGTTAAGCCACACAAACTATTTAAACGTGAAGGTTATGATATATATTGTGAAGTACCTATTACCTTTGGTCAAGCAGCACTAGGAGCGGAAATAGATATACCTACATTAGAGGGAACTGAAAAATTAAAGATACCTGAAGGTACACAAACAGGCTCTACCTTTACTTTAAAAAATCGAGGTATATCCCACCTGAGGGGTGGAGGCAGGGGTAATCAATATGTAACTGTCAAAGTAATGGTTCCTAGACATTTAAATGATGAACAGAAAGCTTTACTCAAGGAGTTTGAAAAAATGACTAGCGGTAAAGAATATCAAGAAGAGAGAAAGGGTTTTTTTGATAAGATGAAAGATGCATTTGGAATGTAGAACTGAAATAAGGAGGCGCCTTTATTAAATGGATTGGATTGAGATAGTTATAGATACTACATCAGAAGGTGTTGATATTGTGTCTCAGATTTTATATGAAGTAGGTGTGCCAGGAGTGGTCATTCAAGATCCAGCTGATATAGAGGCACTTAAATCCCAAGAAGGGATTTGGGATTGTATCGATGACAGTTTACTGACCGTAGTAGATGAGACTGTGCAAGTTAAAGGATATTTACGTGAGGATGATACATTTCATGATAAGTTACAATATATAAAAGATAGACTACAAGATATTTGTGACAATGATGTGGGATTGAATATGGGCTCTTGTGAAATAGCTCTTTCAAGCATTAAAGATGAGGATTGGGCAAACAGTTGGAAAAAGTACTTTAAACCCAAAAAGGTAGGGAATAGGATTGTTGTGAAACCTACGTGGGAGGATTATTTACCCAATGAAGATGAGATAGTGGTGGAGATAGATCCTGGCATGGCATTTGGTACAGGTACTCATGAAACTACTATACTGTGTATGAGGATGTTGGAAAAACATGTAGCGCCTTCATATAGAGTTTTAGATATTGGCTGTGGTTCAGGCATTTTGGCTATTACAAGTGTCTTATTGGGTGCTGAAAGAGCTGTGGCAATAGATATAGATGAAAAGGCAGTTCATATAGCTAGGGAAAACAGTAAACAAAATGGGATTAGCGACAAGATAGATATAATTCACGGTAATCTTTTAGATGATGTAGAAGGACAGTTTGACATAATAGTTGCAAATATAGTGTCTGATGTGATAATAGAACTTTCGCGTAGTGTAGCTCCATTTTTAGATAAGAATGGCTTGTTTATCGTATCAGGTATTATATTGGAGAGGTTAGATGAGGTAAAGGCGGCGTTAAAAGATAATGGATTTCATGAGGTTGAGAGTGTTACTCTAGGAGAATGGGTAGTTGTGGTGAGCAGATGTGCATAGGTTTTTTATAGATAGATCTCATATAAAAAATGATAAATTTTATATATATGGAGACGATGCTAAGCATATAGGTAAGGTTATTCGTCTCAGAACAGGCGATACTATAGAGTTATGCGACTTAGAAGGAACAGATTATATTGGCGTTATATCCCATATAGATAAGGATGTAGTATCGGGAGCAGTAGTTAAGAGCTATCCGTCTATAAGCGAACCAAGTTGTAAAATCACATTGTATCAAGGCTTACCAAAGGGAGATAAGATGGACACTATAATTCAAAAAACTGTAGAGTTGGGTGTATATAGTGTAGTACCGGTTATAACAGAGAGGACAATTGCAAGATTTAAAGAGCCATCTGACATTGAAAAAAAGCTTAGACGCTGGCAACGAATTGCTAAAGAAGCAGCAAAACAGAGTAAAAGAGCTATTATACCATCTGTGAAAGCTCCTATTTCGTTTACTGAAGGAATAAATAGACAGCATGAACTTAAGATATTTTTTTGGGAAGAAGAGAGAGATGTGAGTCTAAAGGAGATACTTGCCTCTACCCATTCCACGGAAGATATAGGGATATTTGTAGGACCTGAAGGAGGTTTTTCGGTTGACGAAGCAGAGTATGCAAAGAAAAAAGAATGGCATATAGCGACTCTAGGTCCTAGAATACTTAGGACAGAAACTGTCAGTATGGCCAGTATATCAGCCATAATGTTTTATTTGGGGGAATGGCAATGAAGATGACTTCAAAGAAGAGAGTAGCTTTTCACACCTTGGGCTGTAAGGTCAATCAATACGATACACATGCCATGATGGAACAATTTATAGATAGTGGCTATGAAATAGTAGATTTTGATGAATATGCTCATATATATATAGTAAATACATGTACTGTCACGAATTTGAGTGATAGAAAATCTAGACAGATGCTTAGAAAAGCACATAGAAGGAACCCAGAAGCAATAGTGGCTGCAGTGGGATGTTATGCTCAAAATGCTGCAGATGTGTTATTTGCCATACCAGGGGTCAAGTTGGTACTTGGCAATAGTGATAGACATAAGATAGTAGATTATATAGAAAAAATAGAAAAGATAGGTGTTCCAATAAATGCTGTATCTAATATTATGGAGGAGCGTTTATTTGAGGAAACACCTATTTCATCATATAGTGAGCGTACGCGGGCAGTTATAAAGATTCAAGAGGGATGTAATCAATTTTGTACTTATTGTATAATACCCTACGCAAGGGGGCCTATAAGGAGTAGGGAACCTGAGTATATAATAGATGAAGTAAAAAGAATCGTTGAAGCAGGATTTAAGGAAATAGTGCTTACAGGTATCCATATTACTTCGTATGGTAAAGATATAAAAGATATAGATCTCATAGATCTCATAAAGTCTATACACAATATAGATGGATTGGAGCGTATACGACTAGGTTCTCTTGAACCCACATATATAGATAAAAGATTTATAGATAATTTTATCTCCCTTCCCAAGTTATGTCCTCATTTTCATATATCTTTGCAGAGTGGTAGTGATAGCACACTAAAGCGTATGGGGAGGAGATATACAACTAATGAATATGGAAAAATTGTGGAGGCACTTAAGAGAGCCAATCAGGATGTAGCTATAACCACGGATGTTATGGTAGGATTTCCTGGTGAGACAGATAGAGAGTTCAAAGAGACATATAAATTTGTAAGAGATATGGAATTTAGCAAAATACATGTATTTAAATATTCTCCCAGGGAAGGTACACCTGCAGCAAAGTTTAAGCATCAGGTACCTTCAGAGGTAAAACAAGAAAGAAGTGATGAGCTCATAACCCTAAGTGATAAGTTGGAACGGCAGTTTATAAATAGATTTTTAGGTAAGGGAAAAAAGGTATTATTTGAGCAGCTTTCCTCTAAGCACAGAGATATGTATGAGGGTTATACAGCTAATTATATTAAAGTGATGGCGAAAAGTGGTATTAATATACAAAACGAGTTATTACCTGTAAAACTAGAGAGGATAGATAATGGAGCTTTGTTTGGGAAAATAAAAGGAAATGATAGAAAAGAAGGTTTTTAAGTTTTTGTATAGAATATGTTAAATATCCGAAGTTTTTTGTGGAGGTGATGACATGGGGGATTGTATATTTTGTAAAATAGCAAATAAAGATGTTTCTTCGAAGATTATATATGAAGATGATACCATACTAGTATTTGAGGATGTAAATCCACAAGCACCTGTACATGTATTGATAATTCCCAAACAACATATACCGTCATTAAACGATATAGATAGTGATGCGGCAGAAATCATATCGCATATATTTATGAAAATACCATCTTTGGCTGAACAATTAGGGGTACAAGATAATGGCTATAGAATAGTTGTGAATTGTGGTACAGATGGTGGCCAATCAGTTGGACATCTTCATTATCATTTATTAGGCGGTAGAACATTAACTTGGCCTCCAGGCTGAGGCATAAAGATAAATCAATATTGACATTCTAAATTTTATTGACATATAATAATATATATATCCCATGATGTGCTATGTCCTGGGGATGGTTAATTTGTCCTAGCGGAGGGAGGGAAGTTAGATGTCAGAAGTAAAGGTTGGAGAAAATGAATCTTTTGAAAATGCTCTAAGGCGTTTTAAACGTCAATGTGCTCGTTCAGGTGTAATGTCTGAAATGAGGAAAAGAGAGCACTACGAAAAGCCTAGTGTTAGACGTAAGAAAAAGTCTGAAGCTGCTCGTAGAAAGCAAAGAAGATATTAAGGAAGTGAATCTATGGATTTAAAAAAACGATTACTGGAAGACTTTAAAATTGCCATGAAGGAAAAGGATAACTTACGAAAGAATACTATAACAATGATAAGAGCTGCTATATTACAGAGAGAAAAAGATGAGCAAATAGAGTTGGATGATGATGGAGTAATTGAAGTTCTATCTAGTGAGCTCAAGAAAAGGGAAGCATCACTCGAAGCAGCTGAAAAGGGTAACCGTCTTGATATGGTTGATGATATAAAGACGGAAATGGCAATAATAAAGGATTACCTTCCTCAGCAATTGACTGAAGATGAGATAGATGACATAGTGGCCAAGACAATTGAAGAGCTTGGTGCTAATGGCATGAAGGACATGGGAAAAGTCATGGGAGTGTTAATGCCTAAATTAAAAGGTAGAGCTGATGGGAAACTTGTAAATCAAATTACAAGGAAACATCTTCAATAATTATAAAAGCCTGGTATACTTCAAAATATACCAGGCTTTTATCTATATATAGATAAAAGTGGTATATTATACCACTTTTTTTCTTCTAGTTTTTAGCGACATTGCATATCTATATATTATCGGGAGGTTGAAGATATGCGAAAAAAAAAGATTGAAGAAGTGAAAGTAAAGATGTCAGATGCATTTGAACTTCCCAAGGAAATAACCCTAAACCTGCCTAAAATTAGTATGATAGGAAATATACAGATGATTATAGAAAATCATAGGGGAATAATTGAATACACCCCAGAGTGTATAAGGGTAAATTCATCCATAGGAATTATAAAGATAGATGGTAAAGATATGAATCTTCGCAATATTGCCAGTGACGACATAATAATATCTGGAACTGTAGAAAAGCTAGAGTATATCTAGCCTTTCATATGGAGTGATAGCCATGTTGATAATGAAGATATGGTATTTCTTTGTAGGATATATAGCAATAGAGATAGAAGGACTTTCTCTAGAGAAATTTATGAATATTACTGTATTAGATGGTATCTATATGTGGGATCTCAAGCGAACCAGTCCTACTACTTTAATAGCTTGCATAGGGATAAAAGATTTTAAACGAATAAGACAGATTCAAAAAAAAGTAAGATGTAGAATTAGCATAGTGGACAAAAGAGGATTACCCTTTGTCATACATAGACTTAAACGGCGTAAAGGTTTTATAACAGGGTTATTTATGTTTTTAGTGCTTATATATGTCATATCATCTTTTATATGGGTAGTTGAAATAGAGGGATTAGAGCACATTGAAGAGGATCTTATAAGGCATAAATTAAATGAACTAGGTATAAATAGGGGTGTATTTAAGGGTACTATAGATGTATCTCATATTGAAAACAGGATGATGATAGAAATTCCAGACATATCATGGATAAGCATAGAACTCAGGGGAACTAAGGCAGTGGTTAGGTTGGTTGAAACAGTAAAACCACCTGATATACTAGATATAGATAAGCCATGTAATATAGTGGCTAGTAAAGCAGGTATAATACATAAGATGATAGTATTGGAAGGATATCCTATAGTAAAAGAAGGAGATATGGTAGAAGCAGGAGAGCTTCTTGTTAGCGGAATAGCTGATTATGCTGATACTACAGGAATTAGGTATGTACATGCTATGGGAAATATATTGGCAAGAACTTGGTATGAAGTAAATGTTGAAACGTGTATAAATGATTTTAGGTATAAAAAGACGGGAAAAATTGTTAAATGTAAATATATAAAACTAGGAGATTATATTATGGACTTTATAGTAGAACCTATTCCCTTTGACAAATATGAAGTGAAGGAGCAAAGTGAATTATTTTTTGGTGAGGGAAAATTTATTCCCTTAGAATTATTAGTTAGAGAATATCATGAACTTGAACCTTTGTCTTATGAGGTTGCAGTCAAGAAAGCTAAAGAGGAAGCCCAAGCATTAGTATCTACACAGATTGAGCAAAGTATCCCTGATGATGGAAAAATTATTGACAAAACCTATAAATACGATATTATAGAAAGAGAAAGAATTAAATGTACTGCATATATTGAAGTATTAGAAGATATAGGAAGGGAAGAAGAGATTATAATTAATCGGGAGGAAATGCCTATTGAAGAGTCTAGTTAGGGAAAGAGATATTGAAATACCGGATATGGAAAGTTCGATTATTTTGTTTGGTAATTTCGATCGAAATATAAAGCTTATAGAGGACGAACTGGATGTAACTATAATAGTTAGAGATACCCATATAAAGATAATTGGAGATGAAGCAAAAGTAGAGTTAGCATATGTGGTAATTAAAAAACTTTTAGATATAATAGATCGCGGTGAACACCTTGATAGAAGGCGTGTACGCTATGCCATATCACTAGTTCTTGAGGGGAGGGAAGATCTAATAGAGGAGCTCGGAACAGAAATTGTATGTATAAGCCACAAGGGCAAACAGGTTAAATGTAAGACATTTGGACAGAAATTATATGTAAATGCCATAAGAGACAATGACATAGTTTTTGGAATCGGTCCTGCTGGGACAGGTAAGACTTATCTTGCTGTGGCTATGGCAGTTGCAGCGTTTAAAGCTAAAGAAGTGAATCGTATAATTTTAACCCGACCGGCTGTTGAAGCTGGCGAAAAATTGGGTTTTCTACCAGGTGATCTACAGAACAAAGTAGATCCATATTTGCGTCCCTTATATGATGCATTGTTTGAACTTCTAGGTCCAGAGACATATCCTAAATTAGTGGATAGTGGCATAATAGAGATAGCGCCGCTTGCATATATGCGGGGTCGTACACTTGATGATTCTTTTGTCATATTGGATGAAGGTCAAAACACTACTCCAGAGCAAATGAAGATGTTTTTAACCCGTCTAGGTGTAGGTTCTAAGGCGGTTATAACTGGGGATATTACTCAAATAGATCTGCCTAAAAATCAAGAATCGGGACTTGTAGATGCAATCCATGTATTAGAGGATATTGAAGGAATTGAATTTATATACCTCACTCATAGAGATATAGTTCGCCATGAACTTGTGATGAAGATAGTAGAGGCATATGATCGATATGATAAAACGAGAGCTAGGTTAGTCCAAGAAGGAGATTAAATATGAGTAGGCCAACTCTAAAGGAAAAAAAGGGGACAGTTTTCAATCCCCTATTTGATTTTTTAAAGAGTAGTATATTTCACGGTGTGCTTATAGGTATAGGCACATATATAATAATATTTGGAATAATGATTTTGGCACTTTCGCCTGAGCAATATGACCTAAATATAGGTGATATAATTGAAGAGCCTATAAAGGCTCCTAGAGATGTAGAAGATAAGCTGCTTACTCAAGAAAAAATAGAGCAGGCAAAGGCTAAGGTACCTTCTGTGTACAGGCTTGATGAACAGATAACTGATGATGCAATAAAAGATATATATAATATGTTTGACTCAATACAGTTAATAAGATATAAAGTAGATGAGTTGCAAAAACAAGCTGCAGAAAAGGCAGCTTCACAGGTAGATGCTGATGGGGAGTCAAATGGAACTGGCAGTCAAACTGAAAGCTCTGCTCAGCTAGATGAGGACATAGACAGTGACATTGAGAAATTTAACAAGCAGGAACTTTTAAATGCCAATTTTTTGGACGAGCTTTCCCAAGAACTTCCCATGCAGTTATCTAAGGAAGATATCATAACTTGTATAGAGGCAGAACATGCAGAGCTTGAGTTGTTGCAGCAAGAATTAATCGATATTGTAGAAGATATACTGGAGCCAGGTATAAAACAAGAGAATATCTATGAGGCACGCAATGCATTGAGGGACAGTGTAAGGAACATTCCAATATCGAATGAGCTTAAAATATTAGGTGGCAATATAGGTGCCAATGTTATTAAACCTAATATGTTGTACGATCATAAGGCGACAGAGGCAGAAAAAGAAAAGACTGCAACAATGGTTGAGCGTGTGATATATAAAAAAGGTCAATATATAGTACAGGCAGGAGAACCTATTACTGAAAATCAGCTAGAGGTATTGAAAGAGTTAGGAATTGTAAAAGATGACACCATAGATATGTCATTTACAGTAGGTATTGGACTTGTAATATTTATAATATTGTTGCTTACAAGCCTGTATTTTGTACATTTTGAGAGGGAACTTGCTAAATCTCCTTTATCTCTTCTCATGGTGAGTGCAATAATATGTCTTGTTTTGTTACTTTCTTATGCAATGTCTCACCTCAACATATATATGGTGCCAACAGCCATGGCAGGAATGCTTCTTGCTATACTTTTAAAACCGGAGCTTGCAGCTATTGTGAATATTTCAATTGCTATTTTAGTTAGTATATTATTGGATAGTAATTTAGGTATAGGCATAATGTCGTTATGTGGTGGCATGATGGGGATCTATATTGTAAAAGGTTCTCAACAAAGAAATGATATTGTATTAGCTGGAATAGGTGCAGGGCTTATAAATTTTTTGTCTATAATAGGTGTAGATTTGATGGGGACAGGGACTATTAGGAGCACATTACAGCCGGCGCTGTGGGGATTCGGTGGAGGTGTTCTATCGGCAATTTTTACCATAGGAACATTACCCATATGGGAAAATCTGTTTAAGATTATAACACCTCTTAAACTTGTAGAGTTATCAAACCCCAATCAGCCTGTGCTCAAAAGATTACTAATAGAGGCACCTGGGACATATCACCATAGTGTGCTTGTAGCAAATTTAGCAGAAAATGCTGCTGATGCCATAGGAGCAAATGATTTATTGGCTCGTGTAGGTGCATATTATCACGATATTGGGAAATTAAAGAGACCATATTTTTTTAAAGAAAACCAATTATCAAATGATAATCCCCATGACAAACTTAATCCTACATTAAGTACACATATAATAACAATGCATACTAAAGATGGAGTAGATATTGCGCAGAAGTATAAGGTACCGGAAAAAATTTGTGATTTTATAAATGAACATCATGGAACAACACCTGTACTATATTTTTATTACAAGGCAAAAGAAATAGACGAAAATATAAAATTAGATGATTTTAGATATTCAGGGCCTAAACCTCAAAGTAAGGAATCGGCAATTGTGATGATGGCAGATACAGTAGAAGCAGCCGTGAGATCCTTATCGGGCCCTACGCCGGCTAAAATAGAAGAATTGATACGTAAGCTAATAGGTGAAAAATTGGAAGATGGGCAATTTGATGAATGTCCAATAACCCTGTCAGACTTAGATGTTATTGCCAAGGCTTTTACTGCAGTAGTTACAGGGATATTTCATGAACGGATAGAGTACCCAGATATAGATTTAAAAGAGGAGAGAGGACATGGCCATTGAAATAATTGATGAGCAAGAAATAATTGATGTAGAAGTCGATTTAATAGATATCATTGAGAAATGTGTAAATGCTGTATTGGCATATGAAGGTATAGATATTGATTGGGAAGTGTGTATAACTTTTGTGGATGATGACACAATAAGGAAGTTAAATAGAGAGTTTAGAGAAATAGATAGTCCTACTGATGTACTTTCATTTCCTATTTTGGATCTTGATAATGATAAGGATTTGAAAGAAGAACAATTTAAGTATGACATAAACCCTGAAACTGGTTGTGTAATGTTAGGAGATATAATTATCTCATTAGAGAGGGCAAAGTTTCAGGGAGAGGAATACGGACATGGTTTACACAGAGAATTAGGTTTTTTAACAGTCCATGGGATGCTGCATCTGCTTGGCTATGATCATGAAAGTGATAAGGACAGACTAGAGATGAGAAAAAAAGAAGAAGATATACTTGAAAGTTTAAATCTGATAAGGGATTAAAATATACTACGAGCTATTTTTTTGATGAACAATTTTTAGGACATTTACTAAGATATTTTCTTTAAGGAATTTTAGGTGAGGAAGTGAAGAGGATATGGCAAGACATAGGTCAGGGTTTGTTGCAATAATAGGCAGACCCAATGTAGGCAAATCTACTATAATGAATGCACTTATAGGTCAAAAGATGGCTATAGTATCTGATAAACCCCAAACTACTCGAAATCAAATACAATGTGTGCTTACACGAGATGACTATCAGATAATATTTATTGACACTCCTGGAATCCATAGGCCTAAGAATGAGTTAGGCAATTATATGATAAAGACAGTAAGAAGTGTATTTGACGATGTTGATGCTATTTTATTTGTAGTGGATATAGCAGATGGAATAGGAGGTGGGGATAGGCGTATTGCCGAGTCGCTTAAAGATGTCAATATACCAGTTATAGTGGTATTAAATAAAATAGATATATCTGAACCATTTCAAGTGGAAGAGGGCATAAAAGAGTTTGAGAATATGGGTATAGCAAAAGAAATAGTGCCTATATCGGCATTGCAGGGCAATAATATCTCAAAACTTGAATCTATTCTTGTAGAATATATGCCTTATGGTCCCCAATATTATCCTCCTGATATGATAACTGATCAGCCGGAGCAATTTATAATATCAGAAATTATAAGAGAGAAAGCCCTGGAATGTCTTCATGATGAGGTACCTCATGGTATTGGCGTTGAAATAACACATATGGAAGAGCGGGATGATAGGCCTCTTGTGGATATAAGGGCAACCATATATTGTGAAAAAAAATCACATAAAGGAATTATAATTGGGAAACAGGGAAGGATGCTACAAAAGATAGGTAGCAAGGCGAGAAAAGATATAGAGAGACTTTTAGGAGTACAGGTCTATCTTGAACTTTGGGTAAAAATAAAGGATGACTGGCGTAATAATATTGGTGTACTGAAAGATTTAGGTTATAAATAACAAATTTTATATCGAATAAACACGAAAACTCTTGGGCAATCTAATATATATAGTAAAATTATGTGTTATATATAGTAGAATTATACGTTTGGGGAGGCAAGTATATGAAAGAATTGATGTGGCGCATATTTGAAAATAGCGGACATATAGAGAGTTATCTTCTCTATAAAGGATTCATAGATTGCCAAGGGGAAAAGAATGAGGAGGCAGATAATGAAGATAGTGCCCATGCAGGGGATAGTCCTAAGGTACTCTAATTTCAAAGAGGCAGATAGAATGCTTACTATTTTGACCCCAGATAGAGGTAAGATACAAGTTCTTGCTAGGGGTTGTAGGAAGCAAAAGAGTAGATTTCTGTCAGCAAGTGAATTATTTAGTTATTGTGACTATATGCTGTTTGAATATAGGGATATATATATATTGACAGGTGCTGATATAAACGATGTATTCTTTGATATTAGAAATGATGTAGAGAGATTTGCATATGGTACCTATATATTGAATCTAACTGAAATATCTGCAAATCCTGAAGAGGGGAGTTATCCCCTCTTCTATCTACTGCTCTATTCTATTACTATGCTTGCATATTCGGATATGTGTCCAGAGGATATAAATAATATATATCAGATGAAATTATCTGATATACTAGGTTATAGACCTAAGCTTGAAAGATGTGTATATTGTGATAGAACTGTATCTGACGTTGATAGGTTTAGCATATATAATGGCGGTGTTGTATGTAAGGACTGTTATGATAGAGAAAAAACTGGTTACAATATACACATGGGCACACTCCAGACTATGAGATATATATTGAATACAGATCTTAATAAACTGAAAAATTTAAAATTTACTCCTCAAGTGAGATCTGAACTTAGTCATCTGATGGAACAATATTTAGCCCAGCGTTTAGAGCGTTATGCAAAAGCAAAGGAGTTTATCGAGAGGCTCAAAGCATGAAACTAAAAAAAATAATAAAAAAAGTTGACCTATACTAAAAAGTTGTATAATATAGAGAAGGTATTGTTTTTGTCATGTTATAAGGTGACGCTGTTGTACAGCTGATAAAATAAATTTTACATAAACAGGAGGCGTGATGTATGTCAAAGAAGTATGTATATCTATTTAGCGAAGGCGACGCTAGTATGCGCAATTTACTTGGCGGTAAAGGTGCAAATTTATGCGAGATGACAAAATTGGGTCTACCAGTCCCACAGGGATTTACGGTAACTACAGAAGCTTGTATTAAGTATTACGAAGATGGTGAAAAAATATCAGATGAGATATTAGAACAGATCTATGAAGCGTTGGAAAAAACCGAAAAATTAGTAGGTAAAAAATTTGGCGATCCAAACAATCCGTTTCTAGTATCAGTTCGTTCAGGTGCTAGAGTATCTATGCCTGGTATGATGGATACTATATTAAACTTAGGTTTAAATGATGAAACAGTCAAAGGGTTAGCAAAGCTTACAAATAATGAGAGATTTGCCTATGACAGTTATCGACGTTTTATCCAGATGTTTTCTGATGTAGTTAAGGGCATTGATAAGAGCAAGTTCGATGAAATATTTGATAGAATAAAAGAACGTGAGGGAGTAATAAATGATGCTGATCTATCTGCAGATGCTCTTAAAGATGTTGTAGAAGAATTTAAAGCACTCTATAAAAAAGAGTTGGGAGAAGAATTTCCTCAAGATCCAAAGAACCAGCTTATTGAAGCTATTGAGGCTGTATTTAGATCGTGGAATAATCCAAGGGCTATCGTATATAGAAGACTCAACGATATACCCGGTGATTGGGGTACGGCAGTAAATGTACAAGCTATGGTATTTGGTAATATGGGAGATGACTCTGGTACAGGCGTAGCATTTACGAGAGATCCTTCTACTGGCGAAAATAGACTTTATGGAGAGTATCTAATGAATGCCCAGGGTGAAGATGTTGTTGCTGGAATACGTACGCCAGAGCCTATATCTAAATTGCAAGAAGTAAAACCTGAGCTCTACAAGCAGTTTGTGGAGATTACTCAAAAATTAGAAGATCACTATCGTGATATGCAGGATATTGAGTTTACGATTGAACGTGGAAAACTATATATATTACAGACAAGAAGCGGAAAGAGGACAGCAACTGCTGCTATCAAAATAGCGGTTGATATGGTTAATGAAGGTAAAATAACGAAAGAAGAGGCATTACTTCGTGTAGAACCAAAACAGTTGGATACATTACTTCACCCTACATTTAATCCAGATGCTTTAAAATCTGCAGAACCTATTGCCAAGGGATTGCCTGCATCACCAGGAGCTGCTACTGGAAGGATATACTTTAGTGCAGAATCTGCAGTAGAAGCAAGTGAAAGAGGCGAGAAGGTAATACTAGTACGAGTAGAAACTTCTCCTGAAGATATAGAGGGTATGCATGTAGCTGAAGGAATACTAACAGGCAGAGGAGGCATGACATCCCATGCGGCTGTTGTTGCACGTGGAATGGGTAGATGTTGTGTTGCTGGATGCCATGATATACAAATAAATGAAGCTGAAAAGTATTTCATTGCCCAGGGAAAGAAATATAAAGAAGGTGACTTTATATCACTAGATGGCAATACAGGCTATGTATATGGTGAGGCCATTGAGACACAGATTCCTACTGTTACAGGAGATTTTGCTACGTTCATGGGATGGGCAGATGAAGTTCGTACCCTTAAAGTAAGGACAAATGCAGATACACCAAGAGATGCAGCACAAGCTGTGGAATTTGGTGCAGAGGGTATTGGACTTTGCAGAACAGAGCATATGTTCTTTGAGGAAGATAGGATACCTGCTATGCGTGAAATGATAGTATCACGGACAGAAGAACAAAGGAGAAAGGCACTTGCAAAACTTTTACCTATACAAAAGGCTGACTTTAAGGGAATATATGAGGCAATGGAAGGCCGACCTGTTACGGTAAGATTACTTGATCCTCCACTACATGAGTTCTTGCCACATAATGAAAAAGATATAAAAGCACTAGCAGATCAGATGGATATGTCTTTTGAAGAACTAAAGGGCATAGTTGATAGCTTACAAGAATTTAATCCAATGCTGGGACATAGAGGATGTCGTCTGGCGGTTACTTATCCTGAAATAGCTGAGATGCAGGCGAGGGCTATAATTGAGGCTGCAATTGAGGTAAATCAAGAGAAAGGCTATAACATAGTACCAGAAATTATGGTTCCTTTAGTTGGAGAGGTAAAAGAACTAGAATATGTAAAGGCTGCCATAGATAAGGCTGCTAAGGCCGTAATGGAAGAAACTGGTGTAGAGATAGAATATCTTGTAGGTACTATGGTAGAGGTACCAAGGGCAGCCCTTACTGCTGATGAGATAGCTAAGGAAGCAGCGTTCTTCTCCTTTGGAACAAATGATATGACACAGATGACATTTGGTTTTTCAAGGGATGACGCAGCCAAGTTCTTGGATGACTATTATGATAAAGGAATATTTGAATTTGATCCATTTTCAAGGATAGATCAAGTAGGTGTAGGTAAGCTTATGGAGACAGCTGTTAAACTAGGTACATCCACAAGACCAGATATTCACCTTGGTATATGTGGTGAACATGGTGGCGATCCAAGTTCAATTGAGTTTTGTCATAAGATAGGACTTGACTATGTATCTTGCTCACCTTTCCGTGTGCCCATTGCAAGACTTGCAGCAGCCCAGGCAGCTATCGTTACTAAGGAAGGGAAGTAATCGACACTTTGATTTTAAGATAGATTACGAGTAGGTGTTGGCTTTTTGCAAGGAAAACGGCAATTATTTGCGGAAACGTCAGTGGTAAGACCTTACCGTTGAAGTGTATATTATATAATGAAGCAACGCTCTGTTTTTCACGGAACAGGGCGTTGTGATTTATAAAACAATGGTATATCAATGCTTTTTTTGGATATGTTTTTCTGAACAACTACTTAAAAAACACATAAATTTTTATCAAGATGAGTTTGAAGAAGGATATAGTCATTATGAAAAAATTCTAGAAGTAATAGAGGATAGTAAAGAGTTCTTTATTACTGGTAAAATCAGTTTCAGTAAAATTGTCATCCAAATTATTAACAGAAATTATGTTTTTTGTTAAAAATATTGCACTGACACTAGAGTAAAAAATGTTCCATTAGCTATGAAGTACGGGCAAAGGTGAAGGAATATTCAAATAAATAAAAGAGCTAATTAGATCAGCTAGAGTCATACTTATTTAGAAGTATGGCTCATTTCTTATGTAGCTATTAAATTAATAATATTTTTAAAGAATAAGAAGGATAAAAGGGAATCTATGTTGTATATATAAATAGAAGCTAATATGATATTTGTAGGTTTAATTATATATATAAGTGTTATATATGATATACAGGGGTTTGTTAAATATATTATGTTTAGGTGATGATATGCTAAGGGAAGATATAGAAGGCTTAGAGGAGAAATATCTATCAAGTTATGCCCAATTGAGCAGTCAAACAAGAGGAAGGACTTTTCCTCAAGATAGATGTACCATTCGGACAGAATTTCAGCGAGATAGAGATAGAATAATTCATTGCAAGTCTTTTAGGAGGCTCAAGCATAAGACACAGGTTTTCATTGCACCTGAAGGAGATCATTACCGAACACGATTAACACATACCCTTGAAGTATCTCAAGTAGCAAGAACAATAGCTCGTGCCCTTAGACTTAATGAAGACTTGACGGAGGCAATAGCTTTAGGACACGATTTAGGGCATACACCTTTTGGACATGCAGGAGAAACAATTTTAAATGAACTTAAGACAGATGGGTTTAGACATAATGAGCATAGTTTGCGCGTTGTAGATATTTTAGAAGGTGGAGATGGTCTAAACCTTACATGGGAGACTCGTGATGGTGTTCTCAATCACATAAAAGAGAAGACCCCGTATACCCTAGAAGGACAAGTGGTTAATATAAGTGATCGAATAGCTTACATCAATCATGATATTGATGATGCTATTAGAGCAGGGATTATAAAAATAGATGACTTACCTAAAGACTGTGTAGATATATTAGGGGAGACCCATGGAAGGAGAATTCATAATATGGTAGTTGATGTAGTATACAATAGTACGAATAAGCCTTATGTGAAGATGGGTGAAGAAGTTGAAAAGGCAACTGAAAAATTACGTGTATTTATGTTTGATAGGGTATATATGAATAGAGCTGCAAAGAAAGAAGAAAAAAAGGCAATGCATATAATAGAGGGATTATTCAATTATTTTATTAAACACGTTGATGATTTGCCAGATGAGTATCTATGTTTTATAGATATATATGGTAAAGAACAAGTAGTATGTGATTATATAGCAGGTATGACTGATAGATATGCTATAAGATTATATGAAGAAATTTTTGTTCCTGGTTTTCATGTATTTTAAAAATATGGTTTTTATAGTTTTATATAATCTCAAAAAATGATTAGATGGATTAAAGTTGTCAATTTTTTATAGTTTTGAATTTAATTTATTTTAATTGATAGGGAAGCCTATATAAAGAAGGGAAAAAGACATTGCATGTCGAAATATGATATATTGTGGCTAAATTTGTTTTCCAGAGATAAAAACAAAAAACAATCTACGAAATGAAGGAGGAAAATAGAACAATCTGTCGAATTGATATATTACGGGTAAAAGTCAGGTGAGAATATGGCTAAATTTATTCCCGAGGATTTTATAGAAGAAGTTCGAATGCAAAATGATATAGTGGATGTTGTATCCGAATATTTAGTATTAAAACCTAGTGGAAAAGGTTTTTTTGCGTTATGTCCTTTCCATAGTGAGAAGACTGCATCTTTCCATGTGTATCCAGAAAAACAGATATATCATTGCTTTGGTTGTGGTATAGGAGGCAATGTTTTTTCATTTATAATGGCAATAGAAAATATTGGATTTGTGGATGCCGTTAAAATGCTAGCAGAAAGAGTAGGTTTACATATACCAGAGACATATGATTCTTCTAAATATGATGAAATAAGGGCATATAATGAAAATTTATATAATATAAATACTCAAGCAGCTAGATATTATCATAAGATACTTATGTCTAAGGAAGGGCAATCAGCTCTTAAATACCTCAAATCTAGAGGTTTAGACATGAGGACTATAAAGGTATTTGGTCTAGGTTTTGCCCCTGAAGGTTGGGATAATATAAAAAATCATCTTATTGCTCAAGGTTTTGAGGAGGAATTACTTATAGAGTCTGGTATTATTGTTGAAAAAGATGGGAATGTATACGATAGATTTAGAAATCGTATAATGTTTCCTATAATCAATCAAAGTGGTTATGTAGTGGGTTTTGGCGGTAGAGTAATGGATGATAGTTTACCCAAATATTTAAATACATCTGAAAGTCCTGTGTTTAACAAGAGCAGGGTATTGTTTGGACTTAATATTGCTAAGAAGAAACGTCCTCTTACCAACATTATAATAGTAGAAGGCTATATGGATGTTATTTCGCTATATAGATATGGTTATCATAATGTAGTAGCTTCATTGGGTACAGCTTTGACCTCGGAACAAGCAAGTTTAATAAGGAGATACGCCGGAGAGGCTATTATAGCCTATGATGGAGATACAGCAGGTCAGCAGGCAACTTTGAGAGGTATTGAAGTTTTGACAAAGGCAGGATGTGATGTTAAGGTAGCAAAATTTCCTGATGGTTTAGATCCAGATGATGTTCTAAAGGAATATGGTAAGGACTATTTTGACAAACTACTTGATAGAGCTGTATCTGCCGTAGATTTTAAACTTGATATATTGAGGCAGGATTTTGACCTTACTTCTGAGGAGGGAAGGGTAGAATATGCCACCGAGGCAGCTAAGATATTAGCTGAAGTTGACAATATCTTAAAGCGTGACGTCCATATAAGACGTATGGAAGAAATTACAGGATTTAAAGCAGAACTTATATATAGGCAAATTGCTATGATAAAATCGAAAAATAATAAAACAAGTGTAAAGAGAAACGATATTGGCAACAATAGGCATATTAGTGTAGCTATAAGTGGTAAAATAGAATCTTCTCAAATAGCAGCTGAAAGAGGTCTTATAAATTTAATGGCGCAAAATGAGAGTATAGCTAGGGAAGTACTGGATAGACTAGGGAAATACAGGTTTCAATTGGATATACATCAGGAAATTGTTGATATAATTGAAAGGATATTAAAGACCAATAAAGAGCTGAATATAGCGCAGATATTTAACTATGTACATGATGGAAAAAAGATTCAGCAGATGGTTGAGATATTTAACATCCAAAATGAGTATGATAATATGAGTAAATATATAGATGACTGTATAAATCAATTGGAGGAATATAGGTTAAAAAATGAACTAAAAGACATCCAGACTAGAATTGCAGAAATGGAGAAAGAAAATTCTTATGATGTGGAAGAGCATCGATTATTATTGCAAAAAGCCCAAGAATTGAGTAGAAGAATTTTGGTCCTTGAAAGGGAAAGGAGGGGATAGCCCTATGAAAAATGAGGAGATGAAAAAAAATAAGGTTAAAGAACTAATTGAAACAGGAAAGCAAAAAGGTGTTTTGACCTATAAAGAAATTATGGACATGCTGGAAGATGTTGACTTAGAACCAGATCAAATAGAGAAGATATATGAAGCATTAGAGGCACTAGACATAGATGTAATTGATGACGATGCTTTAAATGACGATGATGAAGATGATGAGGATGATAAGGTAGAGGTGCCTGAGGGGGTTAATGTAGATGACCCTGTTAGGATGTATTTAAAAGAAATTGGGAAGGTGCCACTACTTACAGCAGAAGAAGAAGTAGAATTAGCTAAGAGGATGGAACAAGGTGATGAGGAGGCGAAAAAACAACTCATCGAAGCTAATTTGAGATTAGTTGTGAGTATTGCTAAACGATATGTAGGTAGGGGCATGCTGTTCTTAGATTTGATACAAGAGGGTAATCTCGGGCTTATAAAGGCTGTAGAGAAGTTTGACTATAGAAAAGGTTATAAGTTTAGCACATATGCTACGTGGTGGATACGACAGGCTATAACTAGGGCAATTGCCGATCAGGCAAGGACCATTCGTATTCCCGTGCATATGGTTGAAACTATAAATAAGATGGTGAGAGTTTCGAGGCAATTGGTACAGGAGAAGGGCCGCGATCCATTGCCTGAGGAGATAGCAGAAGAAATGGGAATAACAGAAGAGAAAGTAAGGGAGATTATGAAGATCGCTCAAGATCCTGTATCTCTGGAGACACCCATTGGTGAAGAGGAAGATAGTCATTTAGGAGATTTCATACCAGACGAAGAGGCGTTAGCTCCAGCTGATGCGGCGGCATATATACTTCTCAAAGAGCAACTTGTAGATGTTTTAGATACTTTGACACCGAGGGAAGAAAAGGTGCTTAGACTTAGATTCGGTCTAGATGATGGTAGGGCTAGGACATTGGAAGAAGTAGGAAAAGAATTTGATGTTACAAGGGAGCGTATAAGGCAGATAGAGGCCAAAGCATTGAGGAAATTGAGACATCCAAGTAGAAGTAAAAAACTCAAGGATTATCTTGATTAAAAAACAAGTGCATACAACAAAAAAAGGGGCTGTTGCAAAATCTATAGATTTTGCAACAGCCCTTTTAACTTTTGAATCATATTATACTTAAAACACCAAGTGGAGAAAAAACTGATCTATTAATACAAATCCGCCTAGTGCTATTACATAATATGCAAATCCCTTTAGATTGCCCTTAGTCAATACTTTAAGCATGGTATTTATAGCGAAAAAACCTGATATTGCAGCAGCAATAGTACCTGCAATCATTGGACCTATAAAACCAGGAGTGTGTATTGCTAGAATTAAATCATCCATCTGAAATACTATGGAACCTAGTATAGCTGGTATGGACATTAAAAATGAAAAGCGAGCGGCAAATTTTCTATCTAATTTCTGACTGAGTGCGCCGGCTATTGTCATTCCAGAACGAGAGATAGCTGGGAATATGGCAATACCTTGGGCAGCTCCAATTATGAGAGCGTCTTTTACTTTCATTGACTCTATATCCTTGTGTCCTGACTCGTTCATTTCAACCAGCATTAATATGAGTCCCGTTATTATAAATCCAAATCCAAGTGTAGATGCAGTTTTAAAGGCATTTTCAACATAATCTTGGAATAGAAGGGCAATGATCACAGTAGGTATTGTGGCTAGAACTATGTACATGGGGAACTTGCTAAATGGTTTTTTAATCATACCTACAATGTCTTTCCAAAATACTCCTATAACAGCAATAAGAGTACCTACATGGAGCATAGTATCTAGTAATAAGATACCTTCTTCTTCTATATGGAGCAATTTTTGTATCAGTACAAGATGTCCAGAGCTACTAACAGGTAGAAATTCTGTAAGACCTTGTACAATTCCAAGTATTATTGCTTTTAAAATACTAATTGATATTACCTCCTTATAAAATATTAATCTTTATGCATCTTATCATAAAAAGATAGAAAAATAAATAGCATAAAAAATCATTTAAAACTTACATATTTTCAATTTTTTACAAAAAGTCAAAATTGTAGGTATTGACAAAAAGTGTTCTTACATAATAAGATATATAATATAAAGTTTTTTGGTCAACTGATATTTATTATGAGTTTTTTGCTTTGTACCTTTTTTACAATTCCTTTGCAAAAATTCTCTTTAGCAAAC
>CZCB01000642.1_pt1 | contig 56742 bp, 47 predicted proteins | sample 591991 | NCBI WGS metagenome assembly CZCB01 (sample SAMEA3556809, study PRJEB10932) | anaerobic digester metagenome
AAAAAACTCCTTTCCTTTAGTGTATAATAATAGTTAAAAATACACTAAGGAAAGGAGTTCCACTTGAGCCTATAATAGAGCCTATAATAAATTTTGTGTAAAGTGAATAAAAAGTACTCTTTCTTGGCAATAATTAGATAAATAAAAATACAATAAATTACCAAGGAAGGAGATTTTTCATGTCGAATATTTCTAAAGAGATTTTAAGAGATTATGTAAGAGAACAAAACTTTACAAGCTCAAATGAAGTTCTAGATCTTATATTTGTCAAAAGGGAGCAACGAAAAATTGGCACACACTTTAATCCAATCTTTTTTGAGACTTTTTCATACCTTCTATAGTTTCTGCAATTACTTCATTTAAATCCATTCCAAGCATTTCTGTCCCTTTTTCAATTATTTCTCTATTGACACCAGCTGCAAAGGATTTATCTTTCCATTTTTTCTTTACAGATTTTACTTTCATATCTGATATCCCAGTGGGACGCATTAAAGCAGTGGCATTAATTAATCCTGTTAATTCATCAATGGTATATAATACTTTTTCCATCTTCTCAATAGGTTCTACATCAGTACAAATCTCCCAGCCATGACTCATTATGGCACGTATATAATCTTCTGGCCAATTTTCTTCTTCCAATATTTCCTTTGTTTTTTTACAGTGTTTATTTGGATACATCTCATAATCTAAATCATGTACTAAACCTATAATCCCCCATTTTTCCACATCTTCTTCAAATAACTCTGCAAAATGTCGCATAACCGCCTCTACTGCCAAGGCATGATTTATTAAGCTTTCGCTTTTATTATACTTTTTTAAAAGCACAAAAGCTTCTTCTCTTGTAGGAACTTTTCTTTCCACTTGGGCACCTCTTTCTTTAAAAATGTAATTTATTTAATAAAACTTATCATAGCATACTATTTCATCAAGCTCTTTTCTTGGTTTAGGAGCAGGTGATTCAGCTGAATAACCTAAAGGTGTAATTGCAACTACTCTTACATCTTCTGGGATACCTAATATTTCTTTTACCTTATCTTCATCATAACTACCTAACCAACAAGTACCAAGCCCTTGCTCATAAGCCTCTAATATCATATATGCAGTAGCAATGGATAAGTCAACTGTGTATCTTGGTTGACCTCCTCTCATAACACTTTTCGTTTCTGTGCCACAGTTAACCAAAATTATAGGAGCTTCTCCAACAAAAGGCTGGCCAATAGCTTCTGTAAGTTTTTCTTTCGTTTCTTGATCCTTTACAACTATAAATTTCCAATTTTGTTCATTCTTAGCTGATGGTGCAAGTCTTGCAGCTTCTAAAACTTTCAAAAGTTTCTCCTCTTCCACAGGTTTATCACTATATTTTCTTATACTTCTTCGACCTTTAATTGCAGACAATACATCCATTTTTTAATACCCCCTTAATTCAATATAGATTTTAACTACTATATATTAGTATAGCAAAAATAGCAATAATTTTTAATAGATTTTAGTTTGTTTTCGTAAAGATAAAAATATTATAGCTAAAAAAATACAATTAAGATATTTTTTATATCCCTATATGTTTATAAGTTGTTTTCTGTGGTATAATTATTTTAACTTTATGGAATTTTATCTTGATATATTTAGATAAGTACTATGATATAATTAGGTTGGAGGTGTAAAATTTGGATATAAAAAGTGTATTAGAAGACAGGGAGATTTTAGATTTAAAGTCCTTAAATCCAGAAAGAACAATCCTCATAATAATTGATATGATCAATGGTTTTGTAAAAGAGGGTCCAATGAGTAATTCTAGGGTGCTAGGTATAGTGCCTAATATAGTGGATATCATAAAGAAAGTAGATAATCTAGGGATACAAAAAATATTTTTTGGCGATAGCCATACAGAGGATTCACCTGAGTTTGATTCTTATCCTGTACACTGTATGGTAGATACATGGGAGAGTGAGGTAATAGATGAAATAAAGGAGCTGGGGGGTTATAAATATATCTCCAAAAATTCAACTAATGGATTTATAGAACCTGAATTTCAAAGATGGCTTACTGAAAATCCTAATATAGAAAATTTTATAGTAGTAGGATGCTGCACAGATATATGTATATTGCAATTTGCAACTACCCTCAAGGCATATTTCAATATGAAAAACCAAAGGCGGCGAGTAATTGTTCCCATGAATGGTGTAGAGACATATGATGCGAATGAACATGATGGTGATACATTACATAACATGGCACTATATATAATGTATATAAATGGAGTAGATATTGTAGAGAGTATAAATTAATTTACTTATGGAGGTGGTAGTTTTATGATTCCAATAAAAGATACAATACCGAGTAGAGAACCACCTATAGTAACTAAGCTTTTAATAGCAGTAAATACCATAATTTTCATATTCCAAGCTATACTTCCAGAGAATCATCTTATGATTTTCATATATAAATTTGCACTTATTCCTACCAAACTTAAGGGAAACTATATAAATTTGATTACCAGTACATTTTTACATGGCAGTTGGTTACACTTACTTGGGAATATGTGGTCACTTTGGCTATATGGAGATAATGTAGAGGATTCAATGGGACATTTTAGATTTTTGATTTTTTATCTTTTATGTGGTGCAATAGCAGGGTATACTCATGTTCTCTTCAATATGCAATCTAGCCTTCCTACTATTGGTGCATCAGGAGCTGTAGCAGGTATTATGGGTGCCTACTTTGTACTCTATCCACATGCAAAGATAATTACGCTAGTACCTACATTTTTCTTTTTACCAATGTTTTTTCCTATTCCTGCATTCGTATTTTTATTTTTCTGGTTTTTAAGTCAGGTATTTTCAGGTACTGTGAATTGGTTTGTTGGCAGTTCAGCAGGAGGTGTAGCATGGTGGGGACACATTGGAGGATTTATAGCAGGTATGCTACTCCAAAATCTATTTAAGAAAAAGAGATATAAGGCGCCAAAGCCACAGTATCCTGAGTGGGCAAGGAGAAAACGCTAAAGTATTGACTTTTTTAAAACTAGCGTTTATACTTTTGACTTGGTGAATATATAAACAATACGATGATAAGGATGAGTAGGCTGAATTCCACTGTACAGAGAGAATTACCTTGGGCTGAAAGGAAATTCCAGTTAGGGTCAGCTGAAAACTAACCTTTGAGTATTGCATGGATTGCTCCATTAAAGGCTATTGAGTATGGATTGTCATGTGACAATCAATGAGGGTGGAACCGCGGGTCATAACCTCTCGTCCCTTTGCTGTGGGATGGGAGTTTTTTTAATTTGAAGTAAAATAAGAAAGGGTGATAAAAGATGATCAAAATTACATTGAAGGATGGTTCTATAGTAGAATATGAAAAAAGTGTTACAGCGTTTGATATTGCTAAAGATATAAGTATGGGATTGGCAAGGGTAGCCTTGGCTGCAGAGATAGACGGCAAAGTGGTGGATTTAACCACTGTGATAAATGAAGATTGTGAATTAAATATTTTAACTTTCGATGATAAAGGAGGGCGGTATGCATTTTGGCATACTTCATCCCATATAATGGCACAGGCTGTAAAGAGACTATTTCCTGATGTAAAGCTCGCCATTGGCCCTGCTATAGAGAATGGATTTTATTATGATTTTGATGTGGATAAATCATTTACTCCTGAGGACTTAGAGGACATAGAAAAAGAGATGAGAAAAATAGTAAAGGAAGATTTGAAGCTAGAACGATTTGAACTTCCGAGGGATGAAGCTATAAAATTTATGGAGGAGATGGGAGAACCTTATAAAGTAGAACTAATAAAAGATTTACCCGAAGATGAACATATATCTTTTTATAGACAGGGTGATTTTGTAGATCTTTGTGCAGGTCCTCATATACCGTCTACTGGCAAGGTAAAAGCTTTTAAATTGTTAAGCGTCGCCGGCGCCTATTGGAGGGGCGATGAGAACAACAAGATGCTCCAGCGTATATATGGAATATCTTTTATGAAGAAATCTCATCTAGATGAGTATTTAGAACGTCTAGAGGAAGCAAAGAAACGGGATCACAGAAAACTTGGCAAGGAATTAGATTTATTTAGTATACAAGATGAGGGTCCAGGTTTTCCATTTTTTCATCCCAAGGGAATGGTTATTAGAAATACTTTAGAGGATTTCTGGCGAAAGGAACATGCAAGGGCAGGGTATGAAGAGATTAGAACGCCTATGATACTGAACAAGGATCTTTGGATACGCTCTGGACATTGGGATCATTACCAGGAGAATATGTATTTTACAAAGATTGATGGTATGGATTATGCAGTTAAACCTATGAATTGTCCAGGAAGTATGCTTGTATATAGGAGACGTATATATAGCTATAGGGACTTACCAGTGAGAATGGGAGAATTAGGGCTAGTGCATCGTCATGAGCTTTCTGGTACTCTGCATGGGCTTATGAGGGTAAGATGCTTTACCCAAGATGATGCACATATATTTATGTTACCGGAGCAAATAAAGGATGAGATCATTGGAGTAATTGATATGGTAGATTATTTCTATAGTGTATTTGGATTTAAATACCATGTTGAGCTGTCTACGCGGCCTGAGGATTCTATGGGTTCTGATGAAGATTGGGATAGAGCAATAGAAGCACTTAAAGATGCCCTTGAGGCTAAGGGATTGCCATATGAAATAAATGAGGGTGATGGTGCATTTTATGGCCCCAAGATAGATTTTCATCTAGAGGATTGCATAGGGCGGACATGGCAGTGCGGTACCATTCAATTAGATTTTCAGATGCCGGAGCGATTTGATCTCACATATATAGGTGCAGATGGAGAAAAACATAGGCCTGTAATGATACATCGGGTGATATTTGGCAGTATAGAGAGATTCATAGGGATATTAACAGAGCATTTTGCAGGTGCATTTCCTACATGGATAGCTCCAGTACAGGTTAAAGTTATGTCCATAACTGATAGAGCAAATGAGTATGTGCAAAATTTAGCAGATAGACTTAAAGAATTAGATATTAGGGTTGAAGTGGATACCAGGAATGAAAAGATTGGCTATAAAATAAGAGAGGCTCAACTAGAGAAGGTTCCATATATGCTGATAGCTGGTGATAAAGAAGTTGAAAATGAAGATATATCTGTACGTAGTAGAAATAGAGGAGATTTAGGTTCAATGGACGTAGAGAAATTTATAGGCGATATAACTTATGAGATATCGACTAAGGCTCTTTAGTAGAATTGTGAATCTATATACGAAAAAATAAAAAAATATTTGACAGTATAAAAAAAATATGCTAACATAAATGGTGATTTAAGTAGAAGCTATCCACTTCTCACCTTTCGGCGTTGCTAGAAAGGTTATGCAAATTGTTTTGTTTGTTGAAATATTATATATTAGCGTGTAGTGGGTAGGCGTGAGTCTACCCATTTTTGTTTAAAATTTTTCGGAGGTGGCCAGTATAAACAATAAAGAACTATTTATAAACGAAAAGATTAGGGATAGGGAAGTTAGAGTAATTGATGTTGATGGAGAGCAATTGGGGATAATGCCAATTAATCGTGCATTGAGTATTGCTGAAGAGAAACAACTTGACCTCGTCAAGATAGCTCCTCATGCCAAACCGCCTGTATGTAAGATTATGGATTATGGAAAATATAGGTTTGACATGGAAAAAAAGCAAAAAGAAGCCCGTAAAAAACAAAGGGTTATAAACGTCAAGGAAATTCGTCTATCGGCAACTATTGAAGAACATGATCTAAAGGTTAAGGCTAGAAATGCTGATAAATTTTTAAAATCTGGTGATAAAGTTAAGGTATCTATAAGATTTAGAGGAAGGGAAATGGCTCACACGAAAATAGGATATGAAATAATGGAACAGTTTAAGTCTATGCTAACAGAGGAATATGTAGTTGAATCTAAGCCACGACTGGAAGGCAGAAACATGATCATGGTACTCGGTCCAGTCGAATAAAATGTACGAGGGGAGGAACTAGTAAATGCCTAAAATGAAGACGCATAGCGGTGCAGCTAAACGCTTTAAAGTTACTAAATCAGGGAAAGTAAAGAGAGCTAAGGCATATAAAAGTCATATTTTGACTAAAAAGACTTCCAAGAGAAAGAGAAATCTACGGAAGCCAGGATACCTATGTAAACAGGACGCTAAAAACATCAGACAACTTATTCCATATAAGTAAATGAACTAGAGGAGGTGTATTTGATATGGCACGAGTAAAAGGAGCAATAAATGCCAGAAAAAAACATAAGAAGACATTAAAATTAGCAAAAGGTTACTATGGGGCAAAGAGTAAGCAATTTAAAGCTGCAAATCAGGCAGTGATGAAATCTCTGTCCTATTCATATACAGGTAGGAAACTAAAGAAAAGAGATTATAGGAAATTATGGATTTCAAGAATAAATGCAGCAGCAAGACAAAATGGTATTAGCTATAGTAGATTTATAAATGGACTTAGACAAGCGGGTGTCCAAATAGATAGAAAGATCTTAGCTGATATGGCTATAAATGATGAACAGGGTTTCACTCAATTGGTTGATATAGCCAAGGAACAGTTACAGGCGTGATTAAAAAAGACCTCTGAACTTGAGGTCTTTTTTAATTGTATAAAGTAGTTACATAGTACTTTGATTTTTATAAAAAAGTGCTATAATATCTAGGTATGATCTATATATGTTATAAGGAGAGCATTCATGATAAATAAAAAGAAAGTATTTAGATTATTACCTACACAGATATTAGTTATAGGGTTTGCTATAGTTATACTTATAGGCTCAATATTGCTTGCTTTGCCAATAGCATCTGCAACAGGTGAGAGTATAGGTATGTTAAATGCACTTTTTGAGGCTACATCTGCAGTATGTGTTACAGGTTTGATTGTAGTAGACACGGCAACAGAACTTACTCTATTTGGTCAGATTGTCATAATGATCCTTATACAGATAGGTGGTTTAGGTTTTATGACTATGGCTACTGTAATCTTTCTACTTCTTGGTAAGCGGATAACCCTAAAGGAACGACTTGTGATGCAAGAGGCATTAAATAGATTTAGTTTAGAAGGTATAGTTAGACTTACAAAAAAGATAATATATCTTACCATGTTGATAGAGAGTTTAGGAGCCCTTATTATGTCTATAAGGTTCATTCCCATGTTTGGTTGGACGAAGGGGATATATTATAGCATATTTCATGCTATATCGGCTTTTTGTAATGCAGGTTTTGATCTTATGGGAAATTATAGTAGCTTGACGGATTTTGTATATGATCCGCTTATAAATTTAGTAATATCAGGATTGATAATATTCGGAGGTCTTGGGTTTTCTGTTATATTTGATATATTTAGCAATTACAACTATAAAAAATGGTCTCTCCATTCAAGATTGGCAGTATCTATGACTATAGCACTTATATTTATAGGAATGCTATTTTTCCTAGCTGTAGAACATAATAACCCTCAGACATTAGGTAAATTGGATAGAGAAGGGAAAGTACTTGCATCTTTTTTTCAATCGGTGACATCCCGTACAGCAGGTTTTAATACCATAGATCAGGCAGGTCTAGAAGATACATCAAAATTTATGACTATATTACTCATGTTTATTGGTGCCTCTCCTGCTTCTACAGGTGGTGGTATAAAAACTGTTACTGCAGTTGTTATATTTTTAATGACAGTAAGTGTTATAAAGGGTAAAGAAGATATTGAAGTATCAAATAAGCGAATAGCTAAAGATATAGGTGATAGGGCGCTTGCCATAATGTTTATAAATACATCTATACTTATAGGTGGGACTATGATACTATCTATAATCGAACCGTATCCCTTTATAGATATAATGTTTGAGATTGGATCTGCTTTAGGAACTGTAGGTTTGGCATCATTTGATAATGCCTCTTTGAGAGCTATTAGTAAGGTTATAGTTATCATTGTAATGTTTGCAGGGAGAGTAGGTCCTTTGACTTTGACAAGCGCAATTGCAAAGAGACAATCTAAAAGTTTTGGTGAAATGAAATATCCAGAGGTTAGAGTTATGATTGGTTAGGAAGGATGTGTGGTATGAAGCAATATGCAGTAATAGGACTTGGACGTTTTGGTTTTAGTATAGCTACTACACTATATTCTATGGGACATGATGTATTAGTAATTGATAAGGATGAAGAAAAAATACAAGAGATATCTGATTTGGTAACACATGCTATACAAGCCGATGCTACAGATGAGACAGTACTCAAAGCAGTAGGTATAAGAAATTTTGATGTGGTCGCAGTTACTATAGGCTCTGATATTCAAGCTAGTATACTTGTGACACTATTATGTAAAGAACAAGGCGTGAATTATGTAGTGGCTAAAGCACAAAATGAGCTACATGCAAAGGTACTCTATAAGGTGGGAGCTGATAAGGTAATACTACCTGAACATGATATGGGATTGAGAGTTGCCCATAATTTGGTGTCTAGCAATATATTAGACTACATAGAATTAGATCCTAATTATAGTGTAGTCGAAATTGAGGTAATCCCTAAATGGATAGATAAGACGCTTAAGCAGTTAGATCTTAGGGCTAAATATGGAGTCAATGTAATGGCTATAAAGCATGGGGATAATATAAATATATCACCAGGTGGAAATGATATGATAAATCAGGGTGATATATTGGTAGTGATTGGAAAGAATAAAGATATTGAGAGAATAGAAAAGGAAAGTCAAAAGTTTTAACATTTGTTAGGTGATATTATGAAATTGATTCGAAGTCGGCAAAATTCATTAATAAAGCATATAAAGGCATTAGATAAGAAAAAATATAGGGATACCCACAGACAATTTTTTATAGAAGGAGCTAAGCTTGTAATAGAGGCAATAAAAGAAAATGTACAAATTGAATGCATATTGGTGTCTACTGAGTTTGACTGGGATTATTATAAGAAGACGAATGATATTTCTGAAGATGAGTTTGACATATTTTTTTTAGAAGCTCCTCTTTTTGATTATATTGCGAGAACAAAAACACCTCAGGGTATAGCAGCCATAATAAATAAGCCCAATTGGGAATTATATGACATGTTAGGATGCGAAGATTACTTTATAGCTATACTCGATGGGGTTCAAGATCCAGGAAATGTAGGTACTATAATGAGAACATTGGACGGCGCCGGCGCAAGTGGTGTCATATTATTGGAAGGTTCTGCAGATCCTTATAGTTCAAAGGCCATCAGAGCTAGTATGGGTTCAATATTTAGAATACCCGTATGTGAAATAGAAGATGAGGAGTATTTGTTTTCTTATCTTACAGATAGAGATACCCATATAATGATAAGTCATCTTGAAGGGAATAATCTCTTTGATTTAAATGAAGATTATGAAAAAATAGCTCTCGTAATAGGGAACGAAGGACGGGGAGTACGAAAAGAATTATTAAAATATGCCTCTAGTATTGTGAAGATTCCCCTATTAGGAGGAGCTGAATCTCTAAATGCTTCTGTGGCTTCAGGTATTATAATATATGAAATAGTAAGAAAGAAGTTTTACTAATGCTCCTTTAGAAGTGCAGGAAAAAGTAGAGACTTACAGCATTATTTAGAGAAAAATTAGAGTTAATATCACAAATATTTGCATTCCCTAGAAAAAAATATAGGGGATTTAAATTTTTACTTTATTGCATATATTTTGACTTTTTCACCTAAAATAGAAAAAATAGGCCTGTATCGTTTGCAGCATAAAGGATACAGGCTTTTCATTTTTGGTCATAAAGTTGTTGTACTACAATCTAATTTTTTATCTGTGAAATGATCTTTTTAATTTCTCCTAATGTCATAAATTTCTGTAAGCATTTAATATTTCTTGATTTGGACACACATAATTTCAAACAATTACTTGTAAAGAATAAATAAGTGTGCTAATATAAAATACAAGATTACTAAAACGTTTTCGATAGTATTTTATACTCTCTTTCTCTTTAAAGGAGGTAACAGACGTGGTAAATATCCGAGATATATCTTTAAAATGTGGTTTTTCAGTATCAACTGTAAGTAAGGCATTAAATGGATATAGCGATGTAAGCGAAGAAACACGTCGATTAGTACTCGAGACAGCTAAAGAGCTTGGTTATGTGCCAAACGCCAATGCACGTGCATTGAAAACTAATCGTACGTTTAACATAGGGATATTATTTATTGATGATCAAAACAATGGTTTAACTCATTTGCATTTTTCTCATATCCTAAACAGTTTTAAAAGTAAAGCAGAGGAAAGTGGATACAATATTACGTTTATAAACAATCGTTGGGGCAAGAATACAGTGACTTTACTTCAAAACTGTAAATTTCGAGGAATTGAAGGGATTTGTATAGCTTGTGTAGAGCAAGGAGATCCTGAAGTTCAGGAACTTGCAATGAGTAATATTCCCATTGTAAGCATTGATTATATATTACCCAATTCCGCATGTGTAATGTCTGACAATAAAAATGACATGGCAAAATTAGTTAGATATATATACTCCATGGGACATAGAAAGATTGCCTATATTCATGGTACTGATTCACATGTTACTAGGGAACGACTGGCTGGATATATTGAAACTATGAAAGAATTGGGTTTAGGAGTAAGGTCGGAGTATATGCTAGAGAGCTTATACACAAACGCCTATACTGCACGCAAAGCGACAGAACAGCTTTTGCAGCTTGAGGATAGACCTACATGTATATTACTTCCTGATGATGTGTGTTCGTTTGGGGCTATAGAGGCAATTCAATCGGCAGGTCTGCGAATCCCAGATGATATTTCGATAGCAGGATATGATGGAGTTATGTTTTCACATTTAATGTCTCCTAAATTGACTACTGTTAGGCAGGATACAGTCAAAATAGGAGAGAAAGCAGCTGAAATATTGATATATAATATTGAAAATAAAAATAATCCTCGTTTAGAACCAGTTGTAGTAAAGGGTGAATTATGGACTAATGAATCTGTAGGACTTAATGTTAGTTTGTGAGTTTTTGTTATTTTGAGTTTATGAATAAAAAGAACTCATAATACGTTTACTATGACAAGTGGTAAAGTTTACGAATAAAGATGTGGCGAAATCTTTAAGTTTTATGTTAAGTATCCATATCTTATGGAAAAATATATAAAAAAATAAAAATAGAAGGAGAGTTTCAATATGAAATTTGGATTTTTCGATGACGTTCAAAAGGAATATGTAATTACATCACCTTATACACCCTATCCATGGATAAATTACCTAGGATGTGAGGATTTTTTTGGTTTAATTTCAAATACGTCCGGAGGATATTGCTTCTATCGTGATGCACGTCTTCGGCGTATTACTAGATATCGCTATAACAATGTTCCATTAGACAGTGGAGGGCGGTATTTTTACATAAAAGATGGTGACGATTACTGGACACCGGCATGGCAACCTGTTAAAAAAGCCCTTACAAAATATGAGTGTAGGCATGGAATGGGATATACAAGGATTAGCAGCCAACGAAACAATTTAAGTGTTTCCCAGTTATCATTAGTGCCATTAGGTTTTAATGGTGAAGTTCATCAGTTGACTTTGAAAAATCTAGATAATAAAATCAAGTCCATTGATGTGTTTTCCCTTGTTGAATTTTGTTTGTGGAATGCGCTGGATGATATGACCAATTTTCAGCGGAATTACTCCACAGGAGAAGTTGAAGTGGAGGGAAGTGTAATATATCATAAGACAGAATATAGGGAGCGGAGGAATCACTTTGCATTTTTCTCGGTAAATCGTGAAATAGATGCTTTTGATACAGATTTAGATACCTTTTTAGGTATGTACAATGGATTTGATGCTCCAGACAGTGTATTAAAAGGTAGATGCAATAATTCTATAGCATCAGGATGGCGTCCTTGTGGAAGCCATCAGATAAGTTTCCAACTAGCTCCAGGCGAGACCCAGTCCATCATCTATATAATAGGCTACGTCGAGAATCCTAAAGACGAAAAATTTTTATCATCAGGGGTTATAAACAAGCAAAGGGCATATGAAATGATAGATAAGTTTAAATCTGAACAAGATATACAGCGTGCTATGGAAGAGTTGTCAGAATATTGGTCTGAGCTTTTAGGAAGATATCAATTAAGAATTGGTGATGAGAAACTGGAGAGAATGGTAAATATATGGAACCAATACCAATGTATGGTCACATTTAACATGAGTCGTTCAGCGTCTTATTTTGAATCAGGTATTGGAAGAGGTATTGGTTTTAGAGATTCTAGTCAAGATCTATTGGGGGTTGTACATCAAATTCCATCTAGAGCTAGACAGCGGCTGCTTGATATTGCTTCAACCCAGTTTAAAGATGGCAGTGCATATCATCAGTACCAGCCCCTTACCAAACAAGGAAATCATGATATTGGTTCTGGCTTTAATGATGATCCCCTTTGGTTGATTCTTGCTACAGCTGCATATATAAAAGAGACTGGTGATTTTGCAATACTTGATGAAGAGGTTCCCTATGATTGTAATCCGAATGATACAGGGAGTATGCTAGAACATCTACAGGCATCATTTAATCATGTAGTGGAAAATAAAGGTCCTCATGGATTGCCCCTCATTGGACGGGCAGATTGGAATGATTGTCTAAATCTTAATTGTCATTCCACCACACCAGATGAATCCTTTCAAACTGCTGGAACTGCAGATGGAAGAATTGCCGAATCCGTATTAATCGCAGGTATGTTTGTGGCAATTGGTCCAGAGCTTGTAGAGTTATTAGAGCGTAAAGGCAAATATAAAGAAGCTAAAGAGGCTCGCCGCGAGATTGACATTATGAGGGAAGCCGTACTCGAATATGGATATGATGGTGAATGGTTCTTGCGTGCATATGATGCATTTGGTGATAAAGTAGGTAGTGCTGAATGTGAAGAGGGTAAGATATTTATTGAGACTCAAGGTTTCTGTGTAATGGCTGGTATTGGTCTTGACGACGGCAAGGCATTAAAGGCACTTGAGTCTGTTCGTAAATGGCTTGAGACAGAACATGGAATAATGATTCAGCAACCTGCATTCACAAAATATTACCCAAATCTTGGCGAATGCTCATCTTATCCTCCAGGATACAAGGAAAATGCAGGCATATTTTGTCATAACAATCCATGGATTATGATAGCTGAGACAATTTTAGGTCGAGGTAATCGTGCATTTGAACTGTATAAAAAGATAGCTCCTGCCTGGCGTGAGCAGATTAGTGACATTCATAGGACTGAACCCTATGTTTATTCACAGATGATAGCAGGCAAGGATGCACCACGATATGGCGAAGCTAAGAATTCCTGGTTAACTGGTACAGCTGCATGGAATTATGTCGCTATTACCCAAGCTATATTAGGTATTCAGCCAGAATATAATGGTCTAAGAATTTCGCCATGTATACCAAAAGAATGGCCTGGCTATAAGGTGACTAGATATTTTCGTGGAGATATCTATGAAATATTTGTTGATAACTCTGTTCAAGTACAAAAGGGGGTTGCGCGTATAGAAGTAGATGGTGAACAAATAAAAGGGGATATTGTTCCTGTATTTGGAGATGGGAAGAGACATATAGTGCGGGTGTATATGGGTTAAAGTAGGTTTTGTATAGATTTGAGTTTATAAAAAGATAAATAGCAAAACAAATAAAACCCGAATAAGATCTCGATATTGAATTAAGTTCTTATTCGGGTTTTTATTTTGGTTTGAATAGATGGTTGAGGTATATTAACCTAATCGATTTAACATTACTTTATTGAGGATGATTATACAAATAATTAATTGTATCTCATGGGGATTTCAAAGTATAAAAAGACATTATCCCAAATAAGGATAGATAGGATTTAAAATTTATTACTATTTATTGCAAGAATGTAAAATTGTATTATCGCAACAAGTTGGTTTACACACATATATAAATTTAAATGTTTGAATTAAAATTTATATATGTTAAAATTAAGAATAGTTATAGTGAGCACTTCGCCGTATTTGAATTTTTATCAAAAACATTACACATGATTTTTCTTGTGTTATGGTTTTATATTTTTTTTGCTGTTGCATTCAATTATAAAAGAAATCAATAACTTTTTAATGTAATCAGTATAGTTATCAAAACTGGTGAGAGTATATAGAATTCAAGTTCTATATTATTTTGCCAATTATGGAGTAATAATAGTGCTAAGGGAGAGGGAGGAATTATATATGAGTTTTAGCAAAGATTTTGTATGGGGTACGGCAACATCTTCTTATCAAATAGAGGGTGCAGCATTTGAAGACGGTAGGGGACTTACTGTGTGGGACGATTTTTGTTCTAGACCTGGTAAGATATTTGGTGGACACAATGGTAATATAGCCTGTGATCACTATCATCGCTATAAAGAAGATGTGGATATAATGGCTAAGTTGAGCCTCGATGCCTATCGTTTTTCTATAGCTTGGTCAAGGATTTTACCTAATGGGTTTGGAAAAATCAATCAAAAAGGGCTTGATTTTTATAATAGACTAGTTGATGCCTTGTTAGAAAAAGATATTACCCCTTATATAACTTTATTTCATTGGGATTTGCCATATGAGCTATTTAAGCGTGGAGGTTGGTTAAATTCAGATAGTCCTAAGTGGTTTGGAGAGTACGCAGAAATTGTGGCAAAGGAGCTAGGCGATAGGGTAAAATATTTTATGACATTTAATGAACCTCAATGTTTTATTGGATTGGGACATGTAACTGGTGAACATGCGCCAGGAAGTATTATGTCAAGGCGTTCAAATCTTCAGATGGCACATAATGTAATGCTCGCCCATGGATATGCCGTACAGGCTATTAGAAGTGTGGTTTCAAACTCAAAACTTGGATATGCGCCTACAAGTTCTGTTGCATATCCTGCTAGTGATTCCCCAGAAGATATTGAGGCAGCACGGAAGGTCTATTTTGGCATTTCAAAAGAACCATATAATTATTTATGGAATGTGACATGGTGGAGTGATCCAGTGTTGCTTGGGACATACCCAGAAGATGGTCTTAAACTATTTGAATCAGATTTGCCTGTAATTGGACAAGATGATATGGAGATAATATCACAACCATTGGATTTCTATGGACAGAATATCTATAATGGTTTTGCGGTGAGAGCCGGCGCTAATGGTAGCTATGAATATGTTGAAAGGCTTCAAGGGTATCCAAGAACATCTATTGGCTGGCCTATCACTCCTGAATGTCTCTATTGGGGACCTAAATTTTTATTTGAACGTTATGGACTACCAATCTATATAACTGAAAATGGAATGGCTTGCCATGATGCAATATCTATAGATGGGAAAGTACATGATCCTAACAGGATAGATTTCTTACACCGATATATAAGTGAGTTAAAACGTGCTGTAGATGATGGAGTGGATATTGCAGGGTATTTTCTGTGGTCTCTACTTGATAATTTTGAGTGGGCTAAGGGATATTCTGAGAGGTTTGGAATAGTATACGTAAATTATGAGACGCAAGAGAGGATTATAAAAGATTCTGGCTATTGGTATAAGGAATTAATAGAGACAAATGGAGAAGTCTTAAACATCAAAAATAGAGATTAGAATTTAGCATCTAGGATTTTAAAGTAACTGAATATCTTTGAGGCTAAAAATGCAGACAGATATGTGGTATCTGGGTACGTACTAGATATTATAGTCATTTAAGGTTAATATTAAATATAGGTGTTAGATTAAAATTATACGTCAATGTGCTTTATATGCATAGTTTTTGTTAAAGTAAAATAAGGGGCTGTTGCAACAGCCCCTATTTTACTTTAATATCACATTGTCTCAAAAATCTATTGAATGCATTTCTTCCTTCTTTAGTAGTTTTAAATACTCCTGCGTCTTTTAATACTTGTGTGCATTTTTCTCCTACGCCATCTGTAACGATTTTGTGGGCTTTATCTTCATTTAAGTTTGTTCCATATCTTTCGATGAGCTCTTCTATCCAGTTTAGATGCTTATTTAGCGGATGTGATTCATCTTCTAGTTCATAACCAATATCTGACTTTCCTGTGAGTATATCTTCTATAGCTGCAAGTTCATCTTTTAGCCTTCCTGGAAGGATAAATAGCCCCATAACTTCGATAAGTCCTATATTTTCCTTTTTTATATGGTGTAGGGAAGCATGAGGATGAAATATTCCTAAAGGATGCTCGTCTGTAGTTCTATTATTTCTAAAGACAAGGTCTAATTCAAATTGACCATTTTTATTTTTACGGGCTATGGGTGTTATAGTATTATGATGTACTATATTTTCATCGTTATCTTGTGTGGCGCTTATTATATCTACTGAAGGATCCGAGTATGCTCTCCATATATCTAATATATAAGAACATGCATCTACTAGCTCTTCTTTGTTATTAGATTGAAGACGTAATGTCGACATGGGCCAATTGACTACTCCCATGTTTATATGGGGATAGCGATTTGACTTTACAGAATATTCAATGTCTGCAATTTCCATGGGGAAGATGTAATTACCACCTTGAAAATGGTCATGATTGAGTATGGAACCTCCTACTATGGGAAGGTCGGCATTGGAACCTATAAAGTAGTGGGGAAACTCATCGAGGAACTCAAGAAGTCTTACAAATGTATTCCTACATATTTTCATCGGTACATGTTTTTCGTTTAATACAATACAATGCTCATTATAGTATACATATGGTGAGTATTGAAAATACCATCTTTCTCCAGCAAGTGTTAAAGGTAATATGCGGTGTGTTTGACGTGCTGGGTGATTAACTCTTCCTCTATATCCTACATTTTCAGGACATAGGGCACATTTAGGATATCCAATTTGGGGCGCTGTCTTTAAAGATGCGATCTCCTTTGGATCTTTTTCAGGTTTAGTTAGATTTATGGTAATTTCTAGTTTACCAAAGGGGCTTTCATAATCCCATTTGATATTTTTAGCAATTCTACTAGTACGTATGTAGTCACTTTTTTTGCATAATGTATAAAAATCATCTGTGGCAGCTTTTATTCCTTTTTTTTCTTTTGTTTTATTAAAACGCCTTATTACTTCGGAAGGTCTAGGCATTAAAACTCCCATTATTTTTGTATCAAAGAGGTCCCTATATGTAGAGTTATTATGGGGTATTAGCCCTTTGATATATGCATAATCTAATAAGTCTTCTAATATGGGGGTAGCTATCTTAGGAATATCCCTATCTACGTCTCCTTCATAGGGCATGTCCAAGTCAAATAGGGCGAGAAAATTATTTCGCGTATATATAACATCCCATTTACTTATCATGTTGTTTTCAAGTCCGAACATAAGTAGTTTTTCAATAAGATATAGGGCTTTTTCATCATTTATATTTTTCATTAAACCACTCCTTTAAATGATTGATATTTATAATTGATAAATTTTATTTTTAATTTTCCATATCTAAAGCACTGCTATTTATATCAGTAGTTATTATTACGTATTTATTTCTATTTAAATTATATAATTGAAACTAAAAGGTTTACTTATACATATAATATGTTATATTACTATTATAATGGTTTTAAAATTTTATACAATCACGCTTTTGTGAAAGGAGAGTTTTTATGGCAATACTTGTAACAGGAGGAGCGGGTTATATAGGTAGCCATACTGTCAGGGAACTTGTAGAAGACGGTAGAGATGTGGTTGTCTATGATAATCTTTCAAGAGGTCATAGAGAAGCGGTAGGGGAAGGAACTCCGCTGGTAGTTGGAGATATTAATGATTACATAAAACTCAAGGAGACAATGCAAAAATATGCTATTGATTCTGTTATACACTTTGCAGCAGAAAGCCAAGTAGGCGAGTCTATGGCGAATCCAGAGAAATATTATTTTAATAATGTAGTGGGTACTTTGAATTTATTAAAGGCAATGAAAGATTGTGATGTAAAAAAAATAGTCTTTTCATCGTCGGCTGCTGTATATGGAGAACCACAGGAGATTCCCATAACAGAAAGATGTCCTAAAAATCCCACGAGTGTATATGGACGTACAAAGCTTATGGTAGAGAAGATATTGGTGGATTATGATGTTGCATATGGAATAAGACATGTTGCACTTAGGTATTTTAATGCCGCCGGTGCACATGTAAGTGGTGAGATAGGGGAGGATCATACGCCAGAGACACATCTTATACCTATTATAATGGAAGTAGCCCTTGGAAAACGGGATAAAATAAAGATATTTGGTACAAACTATCCCACCCCAGATGGTACATGTATTAGAGATTACATACATGTTACAGACCTTGCCAAGGCTCATATATTAGCCCTTGACTGGCTCATAAATGGTGGCCCTTCTAGGGCATATAACCTTGGAAACGAAAAGGGGTTTTCCGTATTGGAAGTAATTGAAACGGTGGAAAGAATTACAGGAATTAAAATACCTAGGGAAGATACATCTAGACGCCTTGGTGATCCAGCTGTTTTAATTGCTAGTTCCAAAAAGATAACGGATGAATTAGGTTGGATCCCCAGATATACTACATTAGATGATATGGTCAAGACAGCTTGGAACTGGCATTCAAAAAATCCCAATGGATTTAATGATAAATAAGAGGAGGTCATAGCATGCCATTTATTTTCGACAGTAGGACTATAGAGTTATTTAAGTCCTTATATGGACATGATGATGATATAATAAATCGACAAATAAAGAGATATAAAGAGAGTATAGATGAGTTTAAAAAACTATTTGAATATGAAGGTACTGTCGAACTTTTTAGTACGCCAGGGCGTACAGAGATAGGAGGTAACCATACTGATCATAACTTGGGAAAGGTACTGGCAGCAGGGGTAAATTTAGACTCTATTGCTGTTGTAATACCTACAGAAAATGAGATTGCAACAATGTATTCTAAAGGTTTTGATAATTCTTTTGAGGTCAATTTAAATGTATTAGATCCTGTAGAGGAAGAAGAGGGTACGACTACTGCCCTTATAAGGGGAATTGCTTCTCGTTTTGTACAACTTGGCTTTAAAATAGGCGGATTTAATGCATATGTAAATAGCGATGTATTACCTGGTTCAGGGCTTAGTTCGTCGGCATCTATAGAGGTGCTAATTGGCACTATATTTAGCCATTTATACAATGGTGGCAAAGTGAAGCCTGAAACACTTGCACAAATAGGTCAATATGCTGAAAACAACTTTTTTGGCAAACCGTGTGGACTTATGGATCAGATGGCCTGTGCTGTGGGAGGTTTTGTTGCAATTGACTTTAAAGATAAAGAAAATCCATTAGTGGAGAAGATAAATTTTGACATAGGGGCACAGGGTTATGATCTTATTGTGGTAGATACAGGAGGTAGTCATGCAGATTTAACAGAGGATTATGCGTCAATACCTAGAGAAATGAAGACATTGGCCCAGGCAATGGGTAAGGATGTATGCAGAGAGCTTTCAATGGATGAACTCATTGCGAATATTCCCATGTTAAGGGAAAAGGTTGGTGATAGGGCTATTTTGAGGGCAATGCATTTTTTTACAGAAAATGATAGAGTAGAGTATCAAGTAGATGCCCTTAAACAAGAAGATTTTCCACTTTTTTTGCAGCTTGTAAAGGAGTCGGGCAATAGCTCATGGAGGTGGCTTCAAAATGTATATGCTCCACATGATACAAGGGAGCAAGGTGTAACTCTCTGTCTTGCCTTAACAGAACATTTTATGAAGAAAAATCAAGTGCAGGGTGCATGTAGAGTTCATGGTGGAGGCTTTGCTGGGACCATACAGGCGTATTTACCAAAGGATATGACAGCTGCCTATAGTGATATGATAGAAACAATATTTGGCAAGGGAGCAGTTACAGTTTTGAATATAAGAAAGTATGGAACTATAAAAGTATGATTTTTTGCATAAAATTAAGAAAATATTAGAAAATAAAAGCTGATTAGGCGGGATAGATTATAAACGGGTCTATCCCCAAAAAAGCCCATTATATTGTCTTTGACTATCTTTGACTTAGAGTATACAATATACTTGAAAGAAATAAGGGAAACATAAAAAACATAGCGGAAGGGAGAGATGCCTATGGCTATGAGAGATTTAATGCCCAGGAGAGTAAGTCGTGAACTAGATCCATTCAGCTCTTTTGAGGATGCATTCAACACTTATGTGGACAATTTCTTCAAGTATGTAGATGATTTCTTCAGTACAGATCTTCCTGCAGAACTAGACGCAGGTATAAAAGTCGACATAAAAGAAACTGACAAAGAATACATCATAGAAGCAGATATGCCAGGCTTTGATAAAGATGATATAGAAGTTGAAATTGCAAATGACATCTTGACAATAAGTGCAAAAAGAGAAGATGAAAAAGAGGAAAAAGGTGAAAACTACATTAGGAAAGAGAGACGACGCGGTGAATTTGCAAGGAGCTTTGGTATCCGTGGCGTGGATCATGACAAGATAGCTGCAGAGTATAAGAACGGAGTATTGACACTCAAATTGCCCAAGACTGAGGAAGAGAAGAAACAGACTAAAAAGATAAATATTAAGTAATCAATGGAAAAGAAACATCATAAAGATGCCCTAGAAGGGTACCCTTCTAGGGCATCTTTATGGTTTGAGAGATTAAATAATAGAAAAATTAAAGATAGCTGTGTATTTTTTTTATGTAATTTTGTGTTTCATTAGGTAGCTTAGAAAATTGTTTGGGATCTTTTAAATCCGTTATATTATTTTTGTAGATATTATTAGGTCCCCAATTGTAGGCAGCCAGAGCAAGATCTATATTACCATTAAATCTATCAATTTGACTCTTTAAATATCTAGTACCTCCATCTATATTTTCGATTGGGTCAAATGGATTAGAGATATTTAATATATTCGCAGTATTTGGCATGAGCTGCATAAGCCCCATGGCCCCCGCATGAGATATAGCATTGGGATTAAATCCGGATTCTGACATTATAACTGCTTTTATTAAATTAGCAGGCACACCATATCGTTTAGATACTGTTTCAATTATATTGTCATAGTCGGTAGTAGATATTTGGGCGTTATTGTTCATGTATGTTTCATATATAGAGGATATGGTAGGCATGTAAGAATTAGATAGAGATTCGGCAATTGATGCATTGTATCTGGATTCGTCCATTGTAGGCATATATGAACTTTGGTTATTTTCTAACATAATGGAAGAATATCTGGTGGGATTAACTCTATGTGTCTCTAATATTTCCTGTAATATGGTATCAAAATTCATATCTTCTTTATTTGAAGATTCTGCATTTAATGGCTCTTGATATGAGGATATGTTTTCTACCTCATGGTTTTGAATATTAGAAGGTTTAGATACATTACCTCCTATAGTGATACCATAGGGTAATCGACTTTGTATTTCTCCTATCCTTTGGGCTATTATATCTCCAATACAATACATAGATTTTCACTCCTCTCTAATATTATAGCATTTAAGATATATTAAGGCTAGTAGGAATAAACTATCATTTTTAGACTGATAGTATAGTATTGTTAATTCAAGTTTTAAAATAGTGTTTCAAATTTTGTATTAGGGTATATTATAATATATGAAGAAATATTAATTTCAAATAGATTTTAGTACTCAAATTATTACTATAGTAAAATTTTAATGGCATGATAACTTAATATTTTATCGATTTGAATAAAAGTTATTGACCATTTAGTGAAAGAGGAGGGAAAAATGGAAAAACAGTTTATATCTAATAAAGTAACCATAATTGGCGCCGGCTTGGTCGGGGCAACCACTGCCTTTGCCTTGATGAATGCAGGAACAGCTTCTGAGATTGCCTTGATAGACTTAAATAAAAAGAGGCTAGCAGGTGAAGTTATGGATTTAAACCATGGTATAGCCTTTGTACCTTCGATTAAGATAAAAGCTGGCACCTATGATGATTGTAGTGATTCAAATATAGTTATAATAACAGCAGGTGCAGCTCAAAGACCAGGGGAGACTCGTCTAGAACTTCTCAAACGGAATATAGATGTGTTTAGTTCTATAGTTCCAAATATAGTAGAAAAGAACAGAGATTGCGTAATATTGGTGGTTACAAACCCTGTAGATATACTTACATATGCGACTTGGAAATTTTCAGGGTTACCTTCTAATCAGGTTATAGGTTCTGGTACTGTATTAGATAGTGCTAGGTTTAAGTATCTTCTTAGTGAACACTGTCATGTATCTCCTCAAAATGTCCATGCCTATATAATAGGAGAGCATGGAGATACTGAAGTTGCGGCATGGAGCATTACAAATATAGCTGGTATGTCCTTGGCTGACTATTGTTTTAGGTGTGAGCAAGCCTGTAAGAAGGAGGAGAGGCAAGCTATATTTGAAAATACTAAGAGGGCAGCATACGAAATAATAGAGGGTAAAGGTGCCACCTATTATGCAGTGGCATTAGCAGTGAGGCGAATAGTTGAAGCCATTTTGAGGGATGAAAATGCCATATTACCTGTATCATCTTTGATGGAGGGATATTATGGAGTGGAAGATTTATGCTTAAGTCTGCCCACGATTGTAAATAGTAGTGGTGTTTCAAAGGTATTAGAGTTACCTTTGAAGGATGAAGAGATAGAAGCATTTAGAAAATCGGCCAAGGTTATAAGTCAGGCCATGGAAGAGGTAGGGTTATAGTGCCGATTCATATAGTTCTGGTTGAACCAGAGATACCACAGAATACAGGTAATATTGCAAGGACATGCGGAGCAACGGGAAGTATACTCCATTTAGTAAAGCCTTTAGGATTTAAAATTGATGATAGACATCTAAAACGGGCAGGACTTGATTATTGGAAATTCTTAGATGTACGTATTCACGAGAGTGTGGACGAGTTATTTGAGGAATATGAAGATAAATATTTCTATTTTGCTACTACTAAGGGAAGAAGGCGACATAGTGATATCACATATGTAGATAATAGTTTCATATTCTTTGGCAAGGAAACTGCAGGATTACCAGAGGATCTTCTCAATAGGTATTATGATAAGTGCATACGTATACCTATGATACCAGATGCAAGGTCACTCAATCTTTCTAATTCTGTAGCCATTGTAGTATATGAGGCCCTAAGACAGCTTAATTATCCAGGTTTAAATGCAAAAGGACATTTAACAAAATATTAAAAAATAGCCTATTGCAATCATTGAGGAATTGTTATACAATATCTAATGGAAGTCAAATTGATATTTATTTAACAAAAACGGGACATTTTCCATAGTGGTGGGACATAAAATGTCCTGAAATGGAGAGGATTGTCATAGATACCCACGAGCTCTTTAAAAAATTTATACCTGAGTCTATAGAATTGTTCAAAAAACGGTATACTATATTACAGAGCATATATACCAATCAGCCTATAGGTAGACGAAGCTTGGCTACTCTTCTTGAAATAAGTGAACGAACAGTGCGTAATGAAACAGATTTTCTGAAAGAAGCTGGCTTTATAAATACTGATGCTGCAGGTATGATGATGACCTCTCAGGGGAAAGCTATTTTAGAAGGGTTGAAAAATTTTAGTGATGAGGTATTTGGTATAAGTGAGTTGGAAAAAAGGCTTCAGCTTATACTTGGGCTTGAGAAGGTATTGGTTGTAGCAGGTGATGTAGATGACAATATCTCAGTACAAAAGGAATTAGGTAGAGCCGCTGCAACTTATCTTATGCAGATAATATCGAAAGATAGTATTATCGCAGTTACGGGAGGTTCTACGATGGCCTCCGTTGCAAAATCGCTCCCTCAATCCAAGGAAGAAACGGATATAGTAGTAATTCCGGCAAGAGGCGGGATGGGCAGAGAGGTTGAAAATCAATCGAATATAATAGCTTCCATATTTGCGAAGAGGCTAGGTGGTCAATATAGGATGCTCCATGTTCCGGATCAGCTAGGGACAGAGGCAATAGAGACGCTTCTAAATGAGCCCAATATACAGGAGGTCATGAGGTGGTTAAAGAAGGCTAAAATTCTAGTATACGGTATAGGTAGGGCAGAGGATATGGCAGTGCGCAGGAATTTGCCAGATGAACTTAAACAGGCTTTAAAAAGCGCCGGCGCCGTGGCAGAGGCCTTTGGCTACTATTTTAATAGTCAAGGAGAGGTGGTATATGCTTCCAATTGTATAGGGCTTAAAACAGATGATTTGAGACAAATTCCAAATAGGGTAGGAGTTGCCGGAGGACGGCAAAAGGCCGAAGCGATAGTGGCGATATACTCCCATTGGAGAAATGGAGTACTAATAACTGATGAAGGAGCGGCTAGGCAGATATTAAATTTATATAAGGCTAAATCCTAATAAAGGGTTTAATTTTATCTATGCTGGGTATATAATGTAAGAGCGGTATCCATCTACATAATGTGGATGGTTAACATAAAAAATACATATGCTGGGAGGAATGAATAATGAGTGTTAAAGTTGCAATCAATGGTTTTGGTAGAATAGGAAGAAATGCATTTAAGGTAGCAGTAGATAAATATGAAGGGAAATTAGATATTGTTGCTATAAACGATCTTACAGATGCTGCTACTCTTGCCCATCTTTTAAAGTATGATTCTTGCTTTGGAAAATTTGATGGTGAGGTAGAAGTATATGACGATAAGCTCGTTGTAAATGGTAAGGAAATAAAAATTTTTGAAGAAAGAGATCCTGCAAATCTACCTTGGAAAGAATTAGGTGTTGATATTGTAATCGAGTCAACTGGTATCTTTAGGTCAAAGGAGCAGGCAATGAAGCATATAGAGGCTGGTGCTAAAAAAGTAATCATATCTGCTCCGGCTAAAAATGAAGATATTACAATTGTAATGGGTGTAAACGAGGACAAATACGATCCTGCAAATCATCACATTATATCAAATGCATCCTGTACAACTAACTGTTTAGCTCCATTTGCAAAAGTAGTAAATGATGAATTTGGAATTGTTAGAGGTCTAATGACCACAGTTCACTCATATACAAATGACCAGAGGATCTTAGATTTACCCCATAAGGATTTAAGACGTGCTAGAGCAGCTGCAGTTTCAATTATTCCAACAACAACTGGTGCAGCAAAGGCAGTTGCCCTTGTACTTCCTGAGCTGGAGGGTAAATTAAATGGTTTTGCAATGAGAGTACCTACTCCTACTGTTTCAGTTGTAGACCTTGTTGTTGAACTTGAAAAAGATGCAACAGCAGAAGATATAAATGCTGCATTAAAGGCAGCAGCTGAAGGTCCTATGAAGGGAATACTTGGATACACAGATGAACCTCTTGTATCTGTAGATTTCAAGCAAGACTCACGATCTTCAATCGTTGATGGACTATCTACAATGGTTATGGATGGCAATATGGCAAAGATAGTTTCATGGTATGACAATGAATGGGGTTATTCCAATAGAACAGTTGATCTTGCATACTACATTGCAGAAAAAGGACTTTAATAGGCAAATATTCTAAAGTACCACTATTTTAGAAGGAGTGGGTATTATGAATAAAAAGACGATAAAAGATGTAGATGTCAAAGGTAAGCGCGTCTTAGTTAGGGTAGATTTTAATGTTCCCATCGATAAAAATGGTAATATAACTGATGATACCCGTATAAAGGCAGCGCTACCTACAATAAAATATCTAGTTGACAATGATGCCAAAGTTGTGTTAATGTCACATCTTGGTAGGCCAAAGGGTGAAGGTTTTGAAGAGGCCTTTAGCTTAGCTCCTGTTGCCAAAAGGCTTGAGGAGTTAATAGGTAAAAAGGTCACTATGGCTAAGGATGTTATAGGAGAAAGTGCAAAGGAAGCTGTGAAAAACATGAAAGAAGGAGATATAGTTCTCCTTGAAAATGTTCGTTTTCACAAGGAAGAAAAGCAAAATGATGAAAACTTTGCAAAAGCCCTCGCCGAGTTTGGTGATATATATGTAAATGATGCCTTTGGTACAGCACATAGAGCTCATGCATCCACGGCTGGTGTCGCTAAATTTTTACCAGCAGTGGCAGGTTATCTAATAAGTAAAGAATTAGATGTAATGGGTAGAGCTTTAAATAATCCAGAACGTCCATTTGTAGCTGTTTTGGGTGGCGCAAAGGTATCTGACAAGATAGGAGTTATAGAAAATCTTATAGATAAAGTAGATACCATCATAATTGGTGGTGCAATGGCTTATACATTCTTGAAGGCTAAGGGCTATGAAGTGGGTAATTCCCTTGTAGAAGATGATAAACTAGACCTTGCTAAAGAACTCATGGAAAAGGCTGAAGAAAAGGGTGTCAAGTTTTTACTCCCAGTTGACGTAGTTGTAGCAACTGAGTTTAAAGCAGATGCAGAGCATAAAGTTGTAGATATTGACAAGATACCTGCGGACTGGGAGGGATTAGACATTGGTCCTAAGACCCGTGAGCTCTTTGGAACTGAGATTGAATCTGCCAAGACAGTTGTTTGGAATGGACCTATGGGTGTATTTGAAATGCCTGCATTTGCAGAAGGTACAAAGGCTATTGCCGAGTATATGAGCAGATGCAAGGGAACTACTATTATCGGCGGTGGTGATTCTGCAGCTGCAGTAAAACAGCTAGGCTATGCCGATAAGATGACCCATATATCTACAGGGGGAGGAGCGTCCCTAGAATTTCTAGAAGGTAAGATACTTCCAGGGATTGCTGCCCTCGATGATAAGTAAATTTGCCCCCTAAATTTTTAATATAGATTACCCAGATTTACCGCCTAGGGGAGTCCCTGGGCGGAACACTGGGATGTGTAAGGAGAGTTATATATGCGAAGACCAATAATTGCTGGTAATTGGAAGATGAACAAAACACCATCGGAGACGATGGAATTGATACATAAATTAATACCACTTGTAAAGGACACAGATGTAGAGATTGTTGTGTGTCCTCCTTTTGTTTGTTTACCTGCAGCTAGAGAGGCTGTGGAAGGAACTAATATTAAACTTGGTGCTCAAAATATGCATTTTGAAGAAAGTGGTGCATTCACAGGTGAGGTTTCTCCTGTAATGCTTAAAGAACTTGAAGTTAAGTATGTATTGATTGGACATTCAGAAAGACGACAATATTTTGGTGAAACCGATGAATTGGTAAATACTAAGGTACTTGCTGCATTAAAACATGGACTTATACCTATAATATGTGTTGGTGAATCCCTAACTCAGCGTGAACAAGGAGTTACTGAAGAATTAGTCAAAATGCAGACTAAGATAGCACTTCAAGGTGTATCAGATGAAGATGCTAAGAAGATTATAATTGCTTATGAGCCTATATGGGCAATAGGAACTGGAAAAACAGCATCGTCAGAAGATGCTAATGAAGTAATAGGTTATATACGAGAAGCTATAGCTAATGTATATGGAGATGACGTGGCAGAAACTGTACGCATTCAATATGGTGGCAGTGTAAAACCTGCTAATATAAAAGAACTCATGTCTATGCCTCACATTGATGGTGGGCTAATCGGCGGTGCTAGTTTGACGGCCGAAGATTTTGCAAAGATTGTAAACTACTAGGAGGAATATATGGCTAAGAAAGATTTAACAGCACTTATAATATTAGATGGTTTTGGATTAAATCCTAGAAAAAAAGGAAATGCTATATATGAAGCGAATACACCTAACTTAGATAGCTTAAAAGACACATATCCCTACGTATCAATAAAAAGCAGTGGATTAGATGTGGGACTACCTGAAGGACAAATGGGCAATTCTGAAGTTGGTCATTTGAATATAGGAGCAGGTAGGATTGTATATCAAGATTACACTCGTGTGAGTAAAGCCATAGAAGATGGGAGTTTTTTTGAGAATAAGGTACTTTTAGATGCAATTAGAAATGTGAAAGAGAAAAACTCTAAACTGCACCTTATAGGTCTTGTATCCGATGGTGGTGTTCACAGCCATATAGAACATCTATATGCTTTGGTTGAACTTGCGAAAAGAAGTGGACTTTCTGATGTATATATCCACTGTTTTATGGATGGAAGGGATGTTCCTCCTGCAAGTGGTAAAAGCTATATAGAGGAACTAGAGGCAAAGCTAAAGGAGTTGGAGTTTGGGAAAATTGCCACAGTATCAGGGCGATACTATGCCATGGATAGGGATAAGCGTTGGGATAGAACTAAACTTGCATATGATGCCCTAGTAGAAGGGGTTGGGTTAGAAGCAGATAGTGCTGTTCAAGCCGTTGAACAGTCATATAGAGATGGTGTATATGATGAATTTATAAAGCCTACGGTGATAAAAGAGAATGGAAAACCAGTAGCTACCGTAGGTGAAAATGACTCAATAATATTTTTTAATTTCCGACCTGATAGGGCAAGGCAGCTTACTAGCAGTTTTATAGATCCAGACTTTAATGGATTTGATAGACCTAAGGGTTATTTTCCTGTGTATTTTGTATCCATGACTCAATATGATGAGGAGTTTAAAAATATACATGTGGCGTATGAACCTGAACACCTCATAAATACATTTGGTGAATATATAAGTAAACACGGATTAAAACAGCTCAGGATTGCAGAAACCGAAAAATATGCTCATGTTACGTTTTTCTTTAATGGTGGTGTAGAACATCCAAATAAAGGAGAAGATAGGGTACTTATACCTTCTCCTAAGGTTGCAACTTACGATTTAAAGCCAGAGATGAGTGCCTATGAAGTTACTGATGAGGTTATAGAGCGCATTGAATCTGGCAAATATGATGTGATAATATTAAATTATGCAAACTGTGATATGGTAGGACATACTGGAATTATGGATGCGGCTATCAAAGCAGTAGAGGCAGTGGATGAATGTGTTGGACGTACTGTAGATGCAATTTTGAGGGCAGGAGGTAGGGTACTTGTAACTGCAGATCATGGTAATGCTGAACAGATGTTAGATTATGAGACAGGTGAGCCACATACTGCCCACACATCAAATCCTGTGCCATTCATATTGGTGGCTGAGGATTTGAAGGGAATAAAGTTGAGAGAAGGAGGTAGGCTAGCTGATATAGCTCCTACTATGTTAGATCTTATGGGAATAGAGAAACCTGCTGAGATGACAGGTGAAACTCTTTTAGAGAGATGAAAGGAGAGATATACATGACAACTATAATAGACGTATTAGCCAGAGAAATACTTGATTCAAGGGGCAATCCTACTGTAGAGGTAGATGTGTTATTGGATGGAGGCGCTATGGGTAGAGCAGCTGTACCATCTGGTGCGTCTACAGGAGCATTTGAAGCAGTTGAATTAAGAGACGGTGACAAGAAAAGATATGGAGGTAAAGGAGTACTCAAGGCAGTAGATAATGTAAATAATATAATAGCAAACGAGATAATTGGCATGGATGCACTAGATCAAGTGGCAATAGATAAGCTTATGATTGAGCTTGATGGCACCCATAATAAGGCTAAACTCGGTGCCAATGCAATACTTGGCGTATCCTTAGCAGTTGCAAAGGCAGCAGCAAATCAGTTTGGAATGCCGCTATATAAGTATATAGGTGGAGCAAACGCCAAGACGCTTCCTGTACCTATGATGAATATACTCAATGGTGGTGAGCATGCAGATAACACTGTAGACATTCAAGAGTTTATGGTGATGCCAGTGGGAGCTACTTCATTTAGAGAAGCACTTCGCATGTGTGCAGAGGTTTTCCATAGCTTAAAGAAAGTTCTTTCAGATAAGGGTTATAGCACTGCCGTTGGTGATGAAGGTGGATTTGCACCTAATCTAAAGACAAATGAAGAGGCAATAGAGGTTATACTAGAGGCAGTTGAAAAGGCAGGCTATAAGCCAGGAGATGATATTAGAATAGCCATAGATGCTGCTGCAACTGAGTTATACAATGAAGAAGATGGAAAATACTACTTCCCTGGTGAAGGCGTTGTAAGAACTGTAGATGAACTTATTGACTATTATGCAGGTCTCGTAGATAAATATCCAATCATTTCATTGGAAGACGGATTAGCTGAAGAGGATTGGGATGGTTGGAAAAAGCTTAACGAGAGACTTGGTGATAAGATTCAGATAGTAGGCGATGACCTATTTGTTACAAATACTAAGAGACTTAAAAAAGGAATTGAACTTGGCTCTGCAAATTCTATACTCATAAAGGTAAATCAGATAGGTACACTTACTGAAACTATCGATGCAATTGAGATGGCTAACAGGGCAAACTATACGGCAGTTGTGTCTCATAGATCTGGAGAGACTGAGGATACTACAATTGCTGATTTGGTTGTGGCCATGAATGCAGGTCAAATAAAGACTGGTGCGCCTTCTAGGACAGACAGGGTTGCAAAATATAATCAACTCCTTCGTATAGAAGAAGAGCTTGGTGATATGGCTATCTATCCAGGACTTGATGCTTGGTTTAATCTTAAAAACAAGTAATCTATAAAAGTATTCGAGTTCAATAAAAGAATTTTGTTATTAAAGGGGATAATTTTACGAGACTTATTCTACAATGAATGGTATCTAGCCATATTTAAGAGAGCCTGTTTAGCTAATTTAGAAGCAGGCTCTTTTGCATATAATTAGAAACTATTTAATCAAGGCTCGCTATGCTTTCCTCCTTGACAAAATAATTATTAGTAATTCTTAAAACCTATAGCGTTCTTCAGTGGAAAATTTCAGAGGTCTGTGTCACATATGTTTGACTTATCTACAAAAAATAGGGGATTTAAATTTTTACTTTATTGCATATATAATGTCTGTGTGTTATAATAAATTTATAAAATTGCCTGCTTAAGGAGCTGTGGGCGCTATGATAGAGGAGTTATTGTGGGACTTATTTGAGAAAACGGGTTCTATTACTGCATATATTTTATATAAAAAGGTAAAAATACTGCATTAAGGCTATGAAGAAGAGGAGTACATCTTTAGACTGTCTATTGAGAGAGGGAGTGTCATCGGCTGAAAGCACTTCTATAGGCATAAGATGGAAGTTCGCTTCGGAGCTTGGAGTTGAAATTTAAGTAGGCTCCACCGTATAAGTACGGTTATGACTTGATGAGTGGTTCTTGTGTATATACACGAGGACAAATTAGGGTGGTAACGCGTAGTAATGCCTTCGTCCCAATCTTGTTTTTGGACGAAGGTTTTTTTATTGTATGAAGAGAAAAGTTATGGAAGAAAGGAGATAGGTATGCGTCATAATTTGGAGAAGATAAGAGATGAGGCAATTGAGAATATTTCCAAGGTAAAAGACTTAGAACATCTAGAGCGTCTACGTCTTAAGTATTTGGGAAAAAAAGGGGAATTGACTAGGATACTTAGGGGTATGGGTGATTTGCCTGCTGAAGAGAGGCCAATTATGGGAAGGTTAGCTAATGAAGTGCGAACCTTAATACAGGTCCAATTAGATAAACGCAGGAAAGAGCTAGAAGAAAAACTTTTAGAGTACAGATTAAGGGAAGAAACAATCGATGTAACTGTTCCAGGGAAAAAGATAGAGAGGGGTAATCTTCATCCTCTTACTTCTGTATGTAACGAAATTGCAGCTATATTCATAGGTATGGGTTTTGAAGTTGTAGAAGGTCCTGATGTAGAACTTGAGTATTATAATTTTGAGGCGCTTAACATACCAGAGAGCCATCCATCGCGGGATGTACAAGATACATTTTATATAACAGACGAGATACTTTTAAGAACTCATACTTCACCTGTGCAGGTGAGAACCATGGAGGAAAAAGATCCCCCTATAAAGATAATAGTACCAGGTAGAGTGTATAGGTCTGATGATGTAGATGCTACCCATTCACCAATATTCCATCAGATAGAAGGTTTAGTAGTAGATGAGAATATTACAATGGCGGATTTAAAAGGGGTATTAGATGTATTTGTAAAAGAACTATTTGGAGAACGGACACAGACGAAGTTTAGGCCACACTATTTCCCATTTACAGAACCTAGTATGGAAGTAGATGCTACTTGTGTAACATGTGGGGGAAAAGGCTGTAGAGTATGTTCTGATACGGGATGGATTGAAATATTAGGTGCTGGAATGGTCCATCCAAATGTGCTTAAATATGGTGGGATAGATCCTGATAGATATAGTGGTTTTGCATTTGGATTAGGACTTGATAGAATAGCTAATCTAAAATATGGAATTGACGATATAAGATTATTATACGAAAACGATATAAGATTTTTAAGACAATTCTAAGGAGGAGTAGAGTTTATGTTAGTACCTTTAAGCTGGCTTAAAGAATATGTTCATATAGATGTATCTACTGAGGAATTATGTGATCGTATGACAATGACTGGTTCAAATGTAGAGACAGTGATCCGAGTGGGTGAAGATATAGAAGGAGTAGTAGTAGGAAAGATACTTACCATTGAAAAACACCCTAATGCGGATAGATTAGTAATATGTAAGGTAGATATAGGAGATAGGATTATTCAAGTGGTAACAGGTGCACCAAACATTTCAAATGGAGATCTAGTTCCTGTAGCTCTAGATGGAGCTCATCTACCTGGAGATGTTTTGATTAAGAAGGGTAAACTGAGAGGAGTGGTCTCTGAAGGAATGCTCTGCTCCGGTGAAGAACTTGATCTCACAGATCAAGATTATCAAGGAGCTGAAGTAGATGGAATACTCATATTGAGAGAGGAGTATCCACTAGGCATAGATATCCGAGAGGCACTTCTTTTGAATGATGAAATAATAGAGTTTGAGATAACTCCCAATAGACCAGATTGTTTGAGCATAATAGGTATTGCTAGAGAGGCCGCTACTACAATAGGTTCTTCGCTAAGCCCTCCCAATATTGAACTTTCACCATGTACTGGAAATATATATAGTGAAGCAAAAGTAGTAGTTAAGGATAAAGAGTTATGTCCTAGATATTGTGCTAGAGTAGTGAATAATATAAGAATAGGTGAATCGCCATTGTGGATGAAAAGGCGATTGATAAATTCAGGAATAAGACCTATAAACAATATTGTAGACATAACTAATTATGTTATGCTAGAGATGGGGCAACCTATGCATGCCTTTGATCTAGATAAGGTGGAGGATAGGACTATAGTAGTAAGAAGGGCTAAAGCGGGAGAAACACTTGTAACACTTGATGATGTAGATAGAGAACTCAAACCTAATATGTTAGTAATTGCCGATGCCAATAGACCAATAGGTTTAGCTGGTATTATGGGTGGTGCAAATACTGAGATAACTGAAGATACAAATTGTATAATACTTGAAAGTGCTAAATTTGATGGACCGAGTGTGCGCTTTACATCTAAGGAATTAGGGCTTCGAAGTGAGGCGTCTACACGATTTGAGAAGGGAATAGATATAAATCTACCTAGAGAAGCTATAGATAGAGCAGCTCAACTTATCCAGGAGTTAGGTGTAGGTAATGTTGTTGATGGTGTAATAGATATATTAAACTCAGATATTGAACCATATGAGTTGGAAGTTAGATGGATGGATATCAATAATCTATTAGGCTTGGAACTAACGCCAAATGATATGGTTGAAATATTAAAATCACTCAATTTTGGTGTTCGACATAGGGATGATATACTAGATATAGTAGTTCCAACGTATAGGCAGGATATAAGTGGTATGGAAGACATAGCAGAGGAGATTGCTCGTATATACGGTTATGACAATATACCAAAAACTCTTATGGATGGTACTGTATCTAGAGGCAGGAAGACAGAGCGACAGAAAAAGATAGATTATGTAAGAGATATTTTAATAGGTAGTGGACTATATGAGATTATAACTTATTCTTTCATAAGTCCTAAGGCATATGATATGCTAGGTAAAGAGATGCCTGAAGTAGTTACCATATTAAATCCACTAGGCGAGGATCAAAGTATAATGCGTACTACTCTTATGTCTAGTATGCTAGAGGTATTAGCGCGAAATAAGAGTAGAAAAGTAGAGAGTTGTAGTTTATTTGAGATAGGAAAGATCTTTATACCTAAGTCACTGCCTTTAAAGGAATTGCCAGAGGAAAGACAAGTACTTTCTATAGGAATATATGGTAATGATATGGATTTTTATAATCTTAAAGGCGTAGTTGAATTGATGTTACATGAACTTGGCCTTTTTGAGAAGACAAAATTTGTTCCTGTAACTACAGATCCTACATTTCATCCTGGAAGAACAGCTGCTATGAAGATAGAGCATATGGAAGTTGGCATCTTAGGTGAAGTGCATCCAAAGATTAGAGAAAACTATGGATTTAATATCCCAATATTGTTGGCAGAAATAGATTTAGATGCTATGCTTGACCTATCAAATACCCAGAAATACTATAGGGGATTACCTAAATTCCCAGCAGTGGAACGCGATCTTGCAATTGTTGTCAAAAAAGATGTTTTAGCAGCCGAGATATATGATATAATTAAAGAATCAGGGGGAGATATGCTAGAGACAGTTGAATTATTTGATATATATGAGGGAGATCAGATACCTGAAGGTTATAAAAGCATGGCATATTCACTTAGCTATAGAGCACCAGATAGAACCCTACAGGATAAAGAAGTGGATATAATACATGAGAGAATAATAAACACTCTAGAGAAAAAAGTAGAAGCTAAACTGAGATAAAATATTTATATAGTAAAATACGCCCCTTTTCGACATATTTACTTGAGTATATATGTTGATTAGTGTATAATATGATATAAAGTATATGGCTTTAGGGGGTGCTAATATTGGGCGAAGATATATCTAAAGCTATTGTGCGCATTGGAGGTTTAGAATATACCATAAAGGGTAATGAACCTGAGGAATATCTTCATAAGGTAGCAATATATGTAGATAAGAAGATGAAAGCCATTGAAAAGACAAATTTCAACTTAAGTACTTCTATGCTTGCTGTATTGACTTCTATAAATTTGGCTGATGAAGTTTTAAAATCTAAGGAAGAACTCGAAAAGCTACATGAAGAGTTAGATACGTTAAAAGAAGAAGCTGAAATTTTAAATGACATGCTCATGAAACTGGAAGAAGAAAATAAAATACTTAGAGATACGTTAGAACGATATGATAGCAGGCAAAACACCCCTAAAAAGCAAATTGATTCCATTATATATGATGTAACTCGTAGCAACAAGGGTAAAAGGTGAGTTCAGAAAGCAGCAGAGATTGCTGCTTTTTTTAGTGGAATAATATGGAGAAACGGTTGTATAAAGCTTGTATTTGTTATAGAATACTAGTGAAAACGTAGTTAAACATTGAACAGGTAATTAATATTTAAGAATGTCCAGCAAAAAAAGGAGGAACAATGGACGATAGAACACTTAAAGCACTTGAATATGAGAAAATTATAGATATACTAGTGGAATATTCCTTATCACCTTTGGGAAAGGAGATGGCAAGAAAACTTAAGCCTTCTTCGGATAGACATACAGTAGAGCAAATGTTAGCTGAGACGAATGAAGCTGAAACTATAATAGTTCAATCGGAAAAAGCTGTCATGGATAGATTCCCAGATGTTTCAAATCACATAAAGAGGACAAAAATAGGAGCTATATTGAATCCTAAAGAGCTCTTGGAAGTAGCAAAGCTTCTAAGGACTGCAGAAGAAGTAAGATCGGCAATATTAGGATTTGATGGAGATGTTAAAATCATACTAGATATTGCATCTTCTCTTGTGCCTCACAAATGGTTATATGGGGAGATATTTAATTGTATAGAGGATGAAGATATCATATCAGATAAGGCAAGTACTGAGCTTGCAAATATACGTAGGCGTATAAAAAAAGCACATTCTAATATACGGGATAGGCTAGAGCGGATAGTTCAATCTCCTCAATATCAAAAACATCTTCAAGAGCCTATAGTTACAATAAGAGATGATAGATATGTAGTTCCTGTAAAACGAGAAAGCAGAGCGAATGTTCCTGGAATTATTCATGATCAATCCTCAAGTGGTGCTACTTTATTCATAGAGCCTATGGCAGTAGTGGAGGCGAACAATGAACTTAGAAAACTCATGCTCGACGAAAGACAGGAGATAGAACGAATACTTACAGAATTTACAGACAAGGTGAATGTCGTATCTGACGATATATTAAAAAACCTAAAGCTACTTGCACGATTAGATTTTATATTTGCGAAAGGAAAACTTAGTATTGCTCAAAGAGCTGTTTGTCCTAATATAATAGATGGAGACAAGTTAAAGATAATAAATGGTCGACATCCTCTCATAGAAACAGATAAAGTGGTACCCATTTCAGTAGAATTGGGATATGATTTTAATACTCTAGTAATTACAGGTCCCAATACAGGCGGGAAGACTGTTACACTTAAGACAATAGGTTTATTTGTCTTAATGACCCAATCGGGACTTCATATTCCTGCAGGATATGGGACAGAAATGGGAATATTTTCATCTATATTCGCAGATATTGGCGATGAACAGAGTATAGAACAGAATTTAAGTACCTTTTCTTCTCATATGACAAATATTGTAGATATATTGAATAGGGCCACGACAGGTTCTCTGATTTTATTTGATGAATTAGGCGCAGGTACTGATCCAACAGAGGGGGCAGCTCTTGCCATGAGTATATTAGACTATTTAAATGAGAACCATATAAAGACTGTGGCAACTACCCACTATAGTGAGCTTAAGATATTTGCCATGACAAGGAATGAAATGGAAAATGCCTCTATGGAATTTGACGTAGAGACTTTACGCCCTACGTTTAGGTTATTGATTGGAATGCCTGGTAAAAGTAATGCATTTGAAATATCTAAACGTCTAGGTTTACCAGATACATTTATAGATGGTGCGAAGAAATTTCTAACACAAGAAGATATACGATTTGAAGATGTTATACGTGCTGTGGAACGAGATAGGATAGCTATGGAAAGGTATAGAAAAGAGGCGGAACGGGAATATAGACAAGTTGAAGAATTAAAAAGGGAATTGGCTAGTCAGAAAAAAGCCATTTTGGATAGACGTCAAGAAATAATACAAGAAGCACGGGAAGAGGCCACTGCAATTATGAAAAATGCTAAAGCAGAGGCAGATAAGATTATCCAAAAGCTCAATAGCCTATCTAATACAGCATATGAAAAAGAAGATAGAAGAGCCGCCGAAGAAGCCAGAAAAGCTCTCAAGGATAAGGCTGATAAATTGGAAAAGCAGACAGTTTCTGTAGAGGCAGATACTTTAACAGCCCCACCTAAGAACTTAAAACTTGGCGATATGGTGTATATAACCAATCTAGACCAGAAAGGTCAGGTTTTGACTTTACCTGATGAAGAAGGCGAATTACAGATACAAGTAGGTATAATGAAGGTTACAGCACATATATCTAATATAAGAGAAGCAGAAGGAAAAAGTCTTAACATCCCTCGAACGTATAGAGAAAAGAGTGTATCTATAAGGGATAGGAAAGTTAATACAGAGATAGATGTGAGAGGATATAGTGCAGAAGAGGCAATAATTGAGGTAGATAGATTTTTAGATAATTCTTTTCTATTAGGTTTAAAAGAAGTCACTATAATCCATGGAAAAGGTACTGGTGTACTGCGAAGTAGAATACAGGAGCATTTACGAACGCATCCCCATGTAAAGACATTTAGATTGGGAGAATTTGGGGAAGGGGAGGCTGGCGTTACAGTGGCCAATTTAAAATAATTCAAGATTAGTCAAGTTTGTAAATATATTTAAATCTATAGAGTTCTTACTCACTTGTCTTTGACTATATAAATAAATTATGGGTCATTGGGCAGTGGATAAATATTAGGACGGGAGAGTGTGAGATATGGAATATCTAATGGGAATTGATGTTGGTACATCTAGTACCAAAACGGTCCTTTTTGACACAAGGGGAAATATTGTCGCCAGCGCTTTAGAGGCTTACCCTCTGTATCAACCTCATATTGGATGGGCAGAACAGGATCCTGATGACTGGTGGCAGGCTACTGTGCATACTATACAGGAGGTATTGGCAAAAAGCAGTGTAAATAGTCACCAAATAAAAAGCATAGGTCTTACGGGGCAAATGCATGGTATGGTACTTTTGGATAAAGGACATAATGTACTCCGTCCTGCTATAATATGGTGTGATCAGCGTACACAGAAAGAATGTGAAGAGATTACAGAGAAAGTAGGAAAAGAACAACTTATACAGATTACTGCAAATCCTGCTTTAACGGGTTTTACTGCATCTAAAGTAATGTGGGTTAAAAATAATCAACCCCACATATTTGATAGAATAGATAAAATACTTTTGCCAAAGGACTATATACGTTTCAAATTAACTGGTGAGTGTGCTACAGATGTCTCAGATGCCAGTGGCACTCAATTTTTAGATGTATCTAATCGTAAATGGAGTGACAAGATACTTGAAATATTAGAAATACCTAAGGAATGGATGCCAGTTGTATATGAATCTCCAGTGATTAGTGGAGAGATAAGTCATAGAGCGGCTCAGATTACGGGTCTTAAGATGGATACACCGGTAGTAGCTGGGGGAGGCGACCAAGCAGCTGGTGCAGTGGGTAATGGTGTTGTAAAGTCTGGAATAATATCTTCCACAATAGGTACCTCTGGCGTGATATTTGCCCATATGGATAAAGTTAGTATAGATCCACAAGGTAGAGTTCATACGTTTTGTCATGCTATACCAGGTTCATGGCATGTAATGGGTGTTACTCAAAGTGCCGGCTTATCTCTAAAGTGGATGAGGGATAACTTTGGATGGGCAGAACGAGAATTAGCTTCATTTATAGACTTAGACTCCTACACATTGATGGATATGGAGGCTAAACAGGCAGAACCTGGTTGCCAAGGTCTTATATATCTTCCTTATCTGATGGGTGAGCGAACCCCTCATCTTGATCCCTATGCTAGAGGTGTATTTTTTGGACTTACGGCAAAGCATAATCGCTCTCATATGATACGTGCTGTTATGGAAGGAGTGACTTATAGTCTTAGGGATTGTTTAGAAATAATAAGGGAAATGGATGTACCAATACAGGATGTTCGTGCTTCAGGAGGGGGAGGTAAGAGTATGCTATGGCGACAGATGCAGGCAGATATATTTAAAGTGCCCATATCTCGAATAAACACAAATGCAGGTCCAGCCTTTGGTACAGCTCTTCTTGCAGGTGTTGGATCTGGAATATATAAGAATGTAAATGAAGCGTGTACTGCTACTATAAAGGAAGTAGAGAGGTTAAAACCAATAGAGAATAATTCCCATGTATACGATAAGTATTATCCAGTATATAGACAGCTATATAAAGCCCTAAGTCACAATTTTAAGGAGATTGCCCTTATTCAGGAAGAACTTAGTGGTATAGAGGTATGATGAAATGAATAGACTTGTAAAATTTTTTCCCAAGACAGATAATTTAGCAGTAGAAGGTAGTCGACTTGCTCTATTTAATTTGGCTATGCTAGTGGTAGGTGTTTTATTTAGCTATGGTGTTTTATGGATTATAGGGAAAATTCGTACTTTAGGTATACCTATTCCACTTCCTGTTTGGTTAGTTATGTTATTTGTAGGTATTCCCTATTTTATAATATGGTTTGAATATGGTAGGGCTTTTGGCCTGAAACTCAAAAAACCTAATTTTTTTAAAGGTTTGCTAGTGGGAATTATTGGGCAAATACCTGGGTTTTTGCTATATTATATTATAACTAAAGCTAATTTTATGGAAATAGATAAAGAGATAATAAGGATAATTTCTACTATATTTAGGACATTTATTATAACAGTACCTATTATGGCAGCCCTAGGATCTTTGGATACCAAAAAGGACAGGTGAACACCTGTCCTTTTTGGTAAAGTTTTTTACTATATCAATGAAAATTATAAAATTACAAGACAAAAATTGAAGCCTTATAGCTAAACATATAGATTATATAAAAAGTTAATATTTGTCTATAGAGTTCGTTTAAGAAGCACATTAAATCAAACCTTACTACTTTATAGATATAATCGAATCTAGGACTATATTATAGACAGCCAATTGCCTTATATGTTTACAATTGGATTTATTCTATTTTGAATTTGTTTATGGCTTTGTAGAGTTTATCTGATGCAGCGCTCAAGTCTTGTGCATATGCAGCTAATTCTTCTATACCAGCTAATTGTTCTTCTGTTGAAGCAGTGACTTCTTCAGATGAAGCAGCTGATTCTTCGGATACGGCAGATATATCATGCATTGCTGATACTACTTCATCCTTGTATTTATCCATTTCGATTACACCTTGCGATATCATGTCTAGGTGATGGGCCAATTCTTCCATGGAAGTGGCTATATCATTGAAGCTAGCTACTGTTTCATCTACTGCTTGATTCTGTATTTTGATTATCTCGTCTGCAGCTTGAGCTTGTTTTAGTGATTCTTCTGTTTTCTTGATAGTAGCATTTAATATATTAGCTATCTCTTTAGTGGCTTCCATTGATTGTTCTGCTAGTTTTTTTACTTCGCTTGCAACGACTGCAAATCCTTTACCTGCTTCGCCGGCGCGGGCAGCCTCTATGGCAGCATTTAGTGCAAGAAGGTTTGTTTGGTCAGCTATTCCATCTATAACATTTATTATCTTACCTATAGACTTAGATTCTTGACTTAGTGCCTGCATATCACTTAGCATTAGATTTGCTATATTCGTCGTTTCTTGGGCACAATTACTGAGATTGTCTATGGATAGTATTCCTTTTTGTGTTATTTCAGTAGATTTCTCAGATATTTCATGTATAGTATCTACATTTTGTGAAACTTTATTGATCTCTTCAGCTAAAGATTGGATCTTATCTACACCCTGTTCAACATCATGGGCTTGCTCTCCGGCTCCACTTGCAATTTCTTGTATTGCAGTAGCTATCTCATTAGACGAAGCGGAGACTTCTTCTGCAGTAGCCGCCACTGTGGTTGCTGAATCTGATACAGTTTGTGCAATTTGTGCCGATTCTTCCACAAGATGTCTTACATTGGTAATCATATAAGCTATATTATCGGTAAGTACCCCAAATTCGTCCTTTCGATTTGAATGGGGTATGGCTGTGAGATCTCCTTGGGCGGCTGTGTTAGCAGCTTTTATTACTTCTCCTATTGCTGAACTCATACCAACGGCCATATATGTACCAAGACCAATTGCAACAATGATTGCGCCTATTATTAAGGCCACGGTGGTCTTTTTTATAGCATTGGCAGCTGAAAGAAGTTCAGCTGTGGGAATAAGACCGATGAGTGCATAATCACTTTGTTCTAATTTATTATATACCAAAAGATGATCTTTATCATTATAAGATACATCTAAATTACCACTATATTCCTCAGATTCTCTTATTTTTTCAATGAAGTCTTGTTCTACAAAGTTTGCTGTATTTTCTTCTATCGCTTCTTGAGACATGGGTCCTTCTTCGCCATCCATAAAGTGGATAGATGCAATATCTCTGCTATCAGGGCTTAGAAGATGTATTTCACCAGATTCGCCTAATTGTATACCTGACATGAGCTCTTCAATAGGCTCAGTTTTTACATCTATTATTAAAAGGCCAACTGCTTTTCCAGTATTCATATTTTTAAAGAGTCTTATACAGGACATTGAGTATTTGGTTGTAGTGGTATTTAGTTCATCAAGTTCTTTGTGCCATCCTACCCATACAGGTTGACCATTGGCTTCTACTGCCTTAGTATACCACTCAGTTTTCTTTAGCTTATCAAGTTCTTCATCTGACAGTGATGATATATTCAGTGATTGACCACCTTCTATAAGTATTCCAATATTATCTATAAACTGATTTGAATATGTATAGGTATTTAAAAATTGTTCTGTGCTCTTTAAAAGTTGTAGCTTATCATAGGAACTCATATTACTACTTAATGCTTGTGCATAGCTTTGTACTGTTTCATTACTCATGACTTGCATAGATGTATCCGATACAGTGTTAAAAATTAAATTTAAATATTTAGCTGATTGTTCCATAGTTTGAATAGTAGAGTTGACAGCTGACTCTCTAAGTGCAACTGTTGCCTTTTGTTGTGATATATATCCTAGTATAGATATAGGTATACACATTATTATAAAAGCAATTATTAACTTAAAGCCAATCCCAGAAAACTTATTATGTAGAATGTCTTGATTGGTAGATTTAAGATTTTTGTTTTTAAGTTTTTTCATTATGTCATCTCCTAACTTTATATTATTTTATATCCCTCTCATAAAATACTTTTCCCGCAATTGGGGCAGTATAAGTGTTTTTAACATATTGCATAAATTGAAGCTATAAATAACATGTACATGTAACGGATATATTATCCAACAGTACAAGATATTCTACATCAATAGACAAAAGTCCTCCTTATCTATAATTATTTTTATGGTACTTTTCTATCATTTTATAATATTAAAGTTTAAATTAAATCTTATATTTAGTTTTGAAAAACTTTTAAAATTGTATAAATACTAGTATAATGTAGATAATTAGTATGATTGAAAGGGCGAAGACATTATGGAATCAATTCAGAGAATAATGGTTGTGGATGATGACCCACATATAAACGAGCTTGTAAAACTTTATTTAGAAAAAGAGGGCTATAATGTAGAATGTTATCTCAATGGATGGGATGCGTTAAATGCCTTTAAAAATAATCCTCCTCATCTCATGATATTAGATATAATGCTTCCTGGAATGGATGGATGGGATGTATGTAAAGAAGTGAGGAAGATTAGTGAGGTTCCCATAATAATGCTTACTGCTAAAGGAGAGACATTTGACAAGGTGCTTGGATTGGAACTTGGCGCAGATGATTACATAGTAAAGCCATTTGATCCACAAGAGTTAGTAGCGCGGGTAAAGGCAGTACTTAGACGTACAAATCCTATAAAATCTCTTGATGAAAAGGTAGAATATCCTAATTTGTCTGTGAATCTTTCAAATTATAATGTCGTATATAAGGGAGAGATCCTTGAACTTCCACCAAAGGAGTTAGAGCTTTTATATTTCTTGGCTGCCCATCCTAATAAAGTGTTTACTAGAGAACAATTATTAGAACAGGTATGGGGTTTTGATTATTATGGTGATTCGAGGACAGTAGATGTTCATATAAAGAGATTGAGGGAAAAATTACAAGATCCAAATGAAGCCTGGCAGATAAAAACTGTATGGGGTGTTGGGTATAAATTTGAGGTGAAATAGATGTTTAAATCTCTATTCTCCCGTTTAGTAGGGACATATTTTATAATTATATTGATTACTATAATAGTGTTGAGTGTTTTATTATCTACATTCTTTGAAGATTTTATATTTACTAGAAGGGCAGAAGAATTAAAACGTGAAGCAATAGACTTAAATCCATATATAGAGATGTATGCAATGGGGCTTTTAGATGAGTGGAATTTATATAATTATTTTAAAGTCGCCGATAGATATAAAAATACTACTATTTGGATAGTAGATGAGATGGGATATATTTGGATATCTTATTCGTCTTCTGATGAGGAGATGGATAAATGGAAGGAACAGAAGTTAACTGCTGAGGAATTTATGCAAGTGATCAAGGGGCATACAATAGTGAAGGAAGGAAAATTTGGTGAGAGATTTCCTGTACCAGTTCTCACAGTTGGGACGCCTTTTAAAGTAAATGATAAGATAAGAGGGGCCATATTTCTCCATTCTCCGGTACAGGAGATAAAGGGTACAATACGGGAGACTTATAAAAATATATGGTTGGCATCTTTAATTTCGGGTATTTTATCTATCATACTATTGTTTTTTACATCAAAACATATATCTAAGCCCCTCATAGAGATGAATCAAATTTCAAGGGAATTTGCAAAGGGTAATTTTAAAAGGAGAGTAGATATACATACTAAAGACGAGATAGGTCAGCTTGCAGTAAATTTTAATGCAATGGCAGATTCACTTGAGAACCTAGAGAATATGCGGCGAAGTTTTGTAGCTAATGTATCCCATGAGCTCCGTTCACCTCTAACATCTATAAGAGGTTACATACAGGGAGTACTTGATGGCACAATTCCGCCGGCGCAATCAAATAAATATCTATCCATTGCATTAGATGAGACACAGCGATTAAATAAACTTATAAATGAATTACTAGATCTTTCCCAGATAGAATCAGGTCAGTTTCCATTAAATATTACAAAATTTGATATAAATGAACTCATAAGACGAGTACTTATATCCCAAGAAGAGCGAATAACGGATAAAGATATTGATGTAATAATAACTTTTCAAAGTCTATCTTGTTATGTGCAAGGTGATAGGGATAGGATTCAACAAGTATTATATAATCTTATAGATAATGCTATTAAGTTTAATCCTAAAGGGGGAAAATTAATAATTGAAACGTGGAGGCATGATGATAGAATATTTATAAAAACAGAAGATAGGGGACCAGGTATATCAAAGGAGGAGATAGTTCGTATATGGGAGAGATTTTATCAAGTAGATAAATCCCGTTCACCAAAAACTGGTGGAACAGGACTTGGCTTATCTATAGTAAAGAAGATAATAGAGGAGCATGGCCAAGAAATATGGGTAAATAGTGAAATTGGTGAGGGGACTGCATTCATATTTTCTCTTTCAGCAGTAGCTGAAGGTTAGTTTAAATGTTTACACAATATTCATATATTATTCAAAAAAAGAGTTTATAATATTAATAGAGGAATTAAATGATAGGAGGGATGATTAAATTATGAACTATTATGAATTTGATGAAAAGCAATATAAAAAACGAAATAATATATGGAAGTATATAGCTATCGCTATTATATTTGCACTTATTGGTGCAATGGTTACTTATTATACATTAGTAGTTGATGGGGAAAATGCAAAGATCAAAGAAAATGAAAAAATATTAGAGTCTGAAGAACAAAAAGGGGATGAGGTCACAGAAAATAAAGAGACTCCCCAAATTGGAGCAAAAGGAGATATATATATATCTTCAGACAATCCTGTGGTAGAGATAGCCGAGAAAGTGGGACCGACAGTAGTAGGTATCACTAGCAGGAGTGAAATTGTAGTGCGGGATTTCTTTTTTGAGGAGCGTGTAGAGGAGCAAGAAGCGTATGGCTCTGGTATCATAATTAGTGAAGATGGATATATTGTAACAAATTACCATGTAATTGAAGGGGCAAAAGAGTTATATGCAATACTTCCAGACGGTGATACAATCGAAGCGGAATTAGTTGGTGGTGATAAGCGAAGTGAAGTTGCCGTCTTAAAAATAGATCCCCCAGATGATTTACCTGTAGCAATTTTAGGAGATTCAGATAGTGTTAAACAAGGTGAGCTGGTTGTTGCAATAGGTAATCCCCTAGGGCATCAATTAGCAGGGACTGTGACGGCAGGTATTATAAGTGCTGTAGACAGATCATTGACTTTAGATGATGGTCGTACTATGAAACTTTTGCAGACGGATGCAGCTATAAGTCCAGGTAATAGTGGAGGAGCTCTTGTTAACGCAAATGGAGAGGTAATTGGTATGAATACTCTAAAGATAAATACTACCTATACCGGGGCTGAAGGATTAGGTTTTGCGATTCCTTCTAATGATTTTGCCAAAACAGCTGCTGAACTTATAGAAAAGGGTATGGTAGAGAGACCTGGTATTGGAATACTAGGTAGGGAGATAACGGAGGAATATGCTAAAGAACTTGGTTATCCTCAAGGTATAGGAGTAGTTAGAGTGATGCCCAATGGACCTGCACACAAAGCAGGAATAATTCCTGGGGATGTTATAATAGGATTAGATGGAAAAGAAGTAAAGACATTTGATGAACTTTCTGAAATAATTAAAGAGCATAAAGTAGGAGATGTTGTAAAAATAAAAATATGGAGAGATGGTGAAGAACTTACAATTCCCATCAAATTGGAACAGATGCAAGATTAAATAAAAGCTCGAGCTTAGCTCGGGCTTTTATATATGAATTTTGCTAGAATTTTAGGCATATCACCTTCATTGCCCCATCGATTTCCAAATATCTTTAATCTTTGGCCTTCTTCTATTTTTAGATTTCCCCAGTATTCTACGTATACAAGTTGTTCAATGGAATCATCAGTGGAAATATCTACTGTGAAGGCGTATTTTCCATCAATTGACAATATATCAATTACTTTACCTGTCAATAAAAAAATCGTACCATTATAACGAGATTGATTTCTTGTTATATCATCATAAACAAACTCCCATGCATTGCTTGTATATTCTGCTTCATCAGTAGCCCTCTCCAAGATAATTTCTAATGAAGTAGTTTCTTTGTTATCTAGGCTAGCTGTCAAAGTACATGGTGTATAACCTATATTGGCGGTTCTAGCAAATATTATAAATTTCCCTTCATCGTCTATTCTAGGTTCTTGTTTGAGTTCTACATCTAAACTAAGCTTTGCTCCTGGAATAGTGTTACCTGTCAACTTTACCCATTCATCTTTTGATATAATGGGCTGTTTTTGATCAAGGGTCAAAGGTATATTCGATGCATCTTTATTTGCTTTCTTTACTGTTATTGTATGGATATTGTCTTGAAACCCTTTGGTTATGACTTTAATTTCAAAGCTTTGTTCTGGTTCTTCTGATAATAAGAATGTCTTCTCTAGTTTGCCATCTTTAGTTATCATATCACTAAAATTATCGTTATTTATCAAAACTGTAGATTCTGGAGTAACTTTCATGAGCAATGTAAAACTGTCTTCTTTGGTTATATATTCTTTAGTTTTGGGATGTATCATAGTGAGGGGAGCGGTTCTTGGAGTTAAACGGAAGCTTATCTTGTCTAATTTAGTTTTAGCATCTGTTGCAGTTAAAGTTACATCAAGGGTGACTTTCATATCTCCATTTGAAGACATTTCTTCAGCAATTTCCATGAGGTCTTTATCTTCAATAATGATTTCTGCCCTTCCATCGACTATTGGGACGGTTTTATTTAATATATTTACTTGTTCTCCATTGCTATTTTCAATTATTATTTTATGAACGGGTATGTCATCTATCATACCTTGTACTACCGAATAAGTAGCTGAAATATTTAAAGTATTCTCTGAAGTAGATGACAGTCGTTCTTTTATGACTTTATCATAGAATATAAGTCCAACAAACAGCAATATAGATATTACGATAATAGTACTACATATCTTTATGAGAAGATTTAAAGCTTTATCTTCTGTCTCTTTTGCTTTTTTAGTTTTACGTTTAGGAGATGGGGTGTTCTCTAATGATTTCTCTTCGTCATTGGAGATATGTTCGTTTGAAATATATAATGAATCAATGTCATTTTTTTTATGGTCTATATTTTGTGTATCTATAATATTTTCTTTTTTTACTTTGTCATCAGGTGTTATCTGCTTAAAAGATTTAAATAGTAGATTTAGATCATCAGAATTATCATTATGCATATCATTGTTATCCTCATTATTGGCATAATATGCGTCTTTCTTTGTCGATTGTTCATCTGTTAATTTAGTGCCACAATTATAGCAATATGTATGATAATTATTATTGTAAGTACCACATATTGGACATTTCATATAATATGCCTCCTTTCATAAAACATTCCATTGCTTTCCTATGCATTATAATATATTCTCATTAGAAAGACAATTAAAAAAGCAGATAATTTAAATGCAGCCTTAATTGTTAAGGGGTATGAAAGCTCAAATTGTGCGCAGGGCTTTAAAAAACAGCGAAATCATGTTACAATATAGGAAAGTCGCATATTTAACAAAAAAATGAGGTGGTAATAGGATGGATCAATTCCATGAAGAATCTATACGAAAGGTTAATACAGGGTTCAATACATTTGTGTATATATTGGCTTCTTTAGCTATGATAATATGCGCAATTATGGCAGCTAGTTTTCTAATGACAATTATGACGGGTCAAAATATTGTATATAGTTTGGTATTAACTGCAATATTTGGTGGTTTAACTTATGGTTTCTATGTATTACGAAATAATCAGCGTGTAGAATATGATTATACATTTACAAATGGAATTTTTGATGTAGCTAAAATTATAAATAATTCAAAACGCAAACGACTTTTATCAATGGATGTTAAAGACTTTGAAATAGTTGCGCCCATTGAAGATCCTGGATTTGAACGCATGTTAAACAACAAAGATATAGAAAAACGCTATAATGTTTTTTTGAATAAGGGAAAAGGATTATATTATGGGATTTTTGATAACGATGGAATAAAATCTATGATAGTATTTGAACCCGGTGAAAAAATGCTTGAATTATTTAAACGGTTCAATCCAAGAAGCATTAAGATATAATGCATACGGATAAAAAAACCCCTAGAATTCTAGGGGTTTTTTTATCCTACAATAGACTATATACTAGATATAGATGATGAATAAGGTTAACAAGATTACTGTTTAGGATATCTTATTGTAACTATGGGAATATTATTGAAAACTATACTTAGACATGGCTAATTTTAAATTCTGTTTTGTGCATTTTAAATATAAACTATACGAGGAGTTGGTATATATGGATCTAATATATTTAGATAATGCTGCTACAACTATGGTACATCCAGATGTTGCCAAGACTGTATATAGAGGTATGATAGATGAAATAGGGAACCCATCATCTTTGCATAAATTAGGCTTAAGTGCTGAGCTTCAGATTACAAAGGCAAGGGAGAACATAGCAGAATTATTAGGTGTATCATCTAAAAATATAATATTTACTTCAGGTGGAACTGAATCCAATAATATGTCAATAATAGGAAGTGCAATGGGGAGAAGACGTTACGGAAAGCACATTATAACTACTAAAATTGAACACCCTTCAGTTTTAGCTCCATTTGAGTATTTGAGAAATATGGGTTTTTCTGTTACATATCTTTCCGTAGATGACGAGGGTTATATAGATTTAGATGAGCTTGAATCTTCTCTTACTGAGGATACTATACTGGTTAGTATAATGCATGTAAACAATGAAATTGGTACAATTCAAGATATAGAAAGTATAAGTAATGTTATAAAGGGCTATTCAAGGGATATATATTTTCATGTAGATGCTGTACAGTCATTTGGTAAGTTAAAATTATATCCTAAAGAACAGGGTATAGATATACTTTCTTTTAGTGGGCATAAGATACATGGTCCAAAAGGTGTAGGAGGAATATATATAGGGGATGGTATTTTGATACATCCATTGATACATGGTGGTGGGCAAGAAGGTGGTTTGAGAAGTGGTACTGAAAACTTACCAGGTATTATGGGATTGGGAGAGGCTGTCTTAAAAGTTAAAGAACATATGGATATGAATGTAAATCCTATGTATAATCTCAAGTCTACATTAGTAGAAGGGATATTAAACAAAATTCCTGAAGCAGTTATAAATGGGCCTAAAGTACTTGAGGGAGCACCTCATATATTGAATGTCAGCTTTCCAGGAATACGGGCAGAGGTCATGCTTCATGCACTAGAAGAAAGAGGTATCTATGTAAGTACTGGTTCTGCATGCTCTTCTAAGCGAGAAAATGTTAGTCACGTATTAAAGGCTATAGGAGCAAAAAAGGCAGAGATAGAAGGGGCTATACGCTTTAGTCTCTCATATATGAATACTGAGGAAGAGATGAGAGTGGTACCGCAGATTGTTAGTCAGGTGTTAGAAGAACTTAAACCATTTGTGAGGAGGTAATAAAAATGGAAGATGTAATACTAATAAGATATGGAGAAATCTATTTAAAAGGACTAAACAGGCCTTTTTTTGAGAACATGCTTATAAAGAATATAAAAAAAGCTCTTGAAGAATTTGGTGATATACAAGTAAAAAAAGGACAAGGTAGATTATATGTGGAAAAAATAAAGGACATGAGAGGAGCAATATCTAGATTATCTAAGATTTTTGGCATAATATCTGTTAGTCCTGCTATCAAATTATCCAAAGACATGGAATCAATAGAAGATGGTGTCAGAGTTATTATGAGAGATGCCATATCAAAGCATGGGACAGATAATATAACATTCAAAGTGGAGTCAAGAAGATCTGATAAGTCATTTCCTAAGAATTCTATGGAATTAAATAAGGAGCTTGGGGCTTTTTTACTAAAAGAATTTCCCAATCTTAAAGTTGATGTGCACAATCCGCAAGTATTGATTTCAGTTGAGATTAGAGAATGGGCATATGTATATCATGAAGTTATAGATGGGGTCGGAGGAATGCCTATCGGAACAAATGGAAAGGCAACTCTTCTTCTATCAGGTGGAATAGACAGTCCGGTGGCAGGATGGATGATTGCTAAGAGAGGAGTTGAATTATCGGCGGTTTATTATCATAGTGTTCCATATACTAGTGAGAGAGCGAAACAGAAGGTAATAGATCTTGCTCGAGTACTTTCAGAATATAGTGGTAGAATTAAATTATATGTGGTGCCTTTTACTAAGATACAGCAAGATATATATATAAATTGCCCTGAAGCTCAACTTACTATACTTATGAGGCGATTTATGATGAAGATAGCGGAGGAGATTGCAAAGAGAGAGAACGCAAAGGTATTAGTAACAGGCGAGAGTATAGGACAAGTGGCAAGTCAAACCTTAGAAAGTTTAGTTGTAACTGATGATGCAGTAGATATGCCTGTGCTTAGACCACTTGTAGGATTTGATAAGGTAGAAATAATGGATTTGGCAAAGGAGATAGGAACCTATGATATTTCTATATTGCCGTATGAGGATTGCTGTACTGTATTTGTTCCTAAACATCCAGTGACACGTCCCAAATTAGAGTCTGTTAAAAAGGCTGAAGGATTATTGGATGTAGATACACTTATAAAAGAAGCTTTAGATAATTTAGAGATTATAAAAATATAGCCATTTCTACAGGCTATATTTTTATAAAACTTGTTTAAAAGGTCCGAATTTGATTTATAATATTATTGAAAGAAGAGTTTATGTATGATATAATAGTCAAAGAAAGTCAAAGTTAGTCGGTGGTGATATTATGGAGTATAAAGATTATTATAAGATACTAGGCGTATCAAGAGATGCTACACAAGATGATATAAAACGTGCCTATAGAAAGTTAGCTAAAAAATATCATCCTGATTTAAATCCAAATGATAAAGAGGCAGAGAAACGCTTTAAAGAGATAAATGAGGCATATCAAGTACTAGGCGATGAAGAGAAACGGAAAAAATATGATGCGTTTGGTAACAATTTCAACTTTCGTGATGGAGCCCATTTTGACCCTTCACAATATGGTTGGTCTAGGAGAACGTATAGAACAACAAGTGACAGGGGATTTAGTGACTTTTTCAATATGTTCTTTGGCGAGGATGCCATAGATTTTGATAGTATATTCAGAGATTTTACAGTTGGTCAATCTGGCTATTCAGGATTTGGAGCTAATTCATATGATGACTTTAGAGGTGATTCCTATACACCGAGTAGGGATCTAGAGGTAGATATGAATATAGATATATTCCTTGCCCAAAGGGGAGGAGAAAGGATACTTTCACTTAGGAGGCCCAACGGCCAGCTAAAGCGCATTAAAGTAAAAATTCCAGCCGGTATATTAGATGGAGATAAGATAAGACTAAAAGGTCAAGGTGAAGGTGGAGGAGATTTAATAATTACTGTCCATATAGAGGATAGTAGGGGATTTAAATTAAATGGGCGTGATATAGAAAAAGAAGTTTATATACAGCCGTGGGAAGCTGCATTAGGAACAAAATTGATTGTGGAGACTTTAGATGGTCAAAAGATTTCAATTAGGATACCACCTAATACTTCTTCAGGTAAAAGATTTAGAATTCCCGGTAAAGGATACAAAGACAGAAAGGGTAATGTAGGAGACATGTATGTCAAAATAATGATAGAAATACCTAAATATCTTTCTCCTGAAGAGAGAGATTTATATAAAAAACTCAAAGAGTTGTCTCAAGGAAGGAGGAATAGAAAATGATGAACATGGATCGCTTTACTCAGAAGGCACAAGAGGCCATTGTAGATGCTCAAAACATAGTGATAGCAAATGAGCAGCAAGAAATAGATGTGGAGCATCTTCATTTAGCTCTTGTGAGACAAGAAGACGGTCTTATAGGTAAAATTTTAAACAATATGGATGTAGATGTTAAAGGATATATAGGGGATTTAGAAGAAGAAGTTAAAAGGCGACCGAAAGTTGTAGGGAATGTACAACCATATATTACTAGACGATTTAGTGAAATTCTTATAAAAGCAGAGGATAAGGCAAAGGAATTTAAAGACGAGTTTATAAGCGTTGAACATATCTATCTAGCAATACTTGAAGATGATTATCATAGAACTCAAGATATTCTAAGGAAAAATGGAATAACAAAAGATGAATTTTTAAAGGCATTGGCAGATATTCGAAGAGGACAGCGTGTTACGAGTCAAAATCCTGAGAACACATATGATGTTTTGAATCGATTTGGAAGAGACTTAGTAGAAGAGGCAGCGAAAAACAAATTAGATCCCGTTATAGGTAGAGATGAAGAGATCCGTAGAGTTATCCGCATATTGAGTAGACGTACTAAAAACAATCCAATATTGATAGGTGAAGCTGGAGTGGGTAAAACTGCCATAGTAGAAGGATTGGCACAGAGGATATTACGCGGTGATGTCCCTGGGACATTGAAGAATAAAAGGTTATTTGAGTTAGATCTAGGGGCGTTGGTTGCCGGCGCTAAATATAGAGGTGAATTTGAAGAGAGATTAAAAGCTGTACTTAAAGAAGTAGAAGATTCAAATGGTGAGATACTTCTATTTATCGATGAGATGCATAATATTGTAGGTGCAGGTAGTGCAGAAGGTGCCATGGATGCAGGTAATCTATTAAAACCCAAACTTGCTCGAGGAGAATTAAGATGTATAGGTGCAACTACTTTAGATGAATATAGACAATATATAGAAAAGGATGCAGCCCTTGAAAGGCGTTTTCAACCTGTAATGGTGGATGAGCCGAGTGTAGAGGATACAATTTCCATATTAAGAGGACTTAAAGAGAGATATGAAGTACATCATGGAGTGAGAATAAAGGATAATGCTTTGGTCGCTGCAGCGGTTTTATCTGATAGGTATATAACTGATAGATTTTTACCAGATAAAGCTATTGATCTTATTGATGAGGCTGCTGCTGCCCTAAGAACAGAAATAGATAGTATGCCAGCAGAACTTGATGAGATTACACGACGCATTATGCAACTTGAAATAGAGAGAGAAGCTTTGAAAAAGGAAAGGGATAGAGCTTCTAGAGAAAGATTGAAGAGCGTTGAAGAGGAAATAAAGGAACTTAAAGTTAAAGCTCAAGCCATGCGAGAACAATGGGAAAAAGAAAAAGAATGTATAGAGCGTATCAAGGAGATAAAAGAGAAAATTGAAGAAACTAAGTCCCAGATAGCTGAGGCAGAGCGTCAGTATGATCTTAATAAGATGGCAGAACTGCAATATGGCGTATTACCTGCTCTTGAAAAAGAGCTAGAGGAAGAGCAAGCCAAGATTGAATCATTAGGTTATGGTGAGCGTTTACTTAAAGAGGAAGTTACAGAAGAGGAAGTAGCAGAGATAGTATCTCAATGGACAGGTATTCCCGTATCACGTCTTATGGAGGGAGAGAGAGAAAAACTACTCCGCCTTGAAGAGATAATGCATGAACGCATAGTAGGGCAGGATGAAGCTGTAAAAGCCGTTGTAGACTCTGTAATACGTGCAAGGGCCGGATTAAAGGATCCTAGACGTCCAGTAGGTACCTTTTTATTCCTAGGACCAACTGGTGTAGGTAAGACAGAGGTAGCAAAGACATTAGCTCGTGTACTATTTGATACAGAGGAGAACCTTATTAGAATTGATATGTCAGAGTATATGGAAAAGTTTGCAGTATCTAGACTTATAGGTGCACCACCGGGATATGTTGGTTATGAACAAGGAGGTCAATTGACAGAGGCAGTGAGGCGCCATCCTTATTCTGTAGTATTATTTGATGAGATAGAGAAGGCACATGGTGATGTATTTAATATATTGCTTCAATTATTGGATGATGGCCGACTTACAGATAGCCATGGGCGTGTAGTAGATTTTAAGAATACTATAATAATTATGACCTCCAATATAGGTAGTGACATTATTATGAAAGGACTTAGGGAGAAGGGACGCATAGACGAAGAAGTATACAATATGGTAACTTCCCAGCTTAGAAATTATTTTAGACCTGAATTTTTAAATCGTATTGATGAAATAGTATTATTCAAGCCCCTTGAAAGAAAAGAAATAAAAGCAATAGTGGATATAATGTTAAAGGATCTATATAGACGTTTAGATGAACAAAATATAAAAATAGAAGTGACAGATAGTGCTAAGGATTTGATAGTAGAGGGTGGCTTTGATCCTGTGTACGGAGCAAGGCCCATAAGACGTTTTATAGAAAAGAATGTAGAAACAGATATTGGACACCTTATAATAAAAGGTGAGCTATACGAGGGATGTCTTGTAACGGTAGATGCCAGAGGAGATGAGTTTGTATATGATGTTACACCACCATCTGAATAGTCTAAATATATTGGAATATGAATATATTTAAGGTGAGATATTTTTAAAAACTTGGAGGTAGGGGCTTGAATAGGTATAATTTCAAAAAACTTGCCTTGGGGATACTATATTTTGCATTATTAATTCTCATATATAAGAGTATGGAAGATTATACTTTTGCAACTAATAATGTAGCTACATCAATATCGGTTCAAGATTTAGATTATGGAATAATAGCAGAAGACGAATATAACATATATATTGATTTGACAGAATCACTTTTATATCTCTTTAAAGGGGATAAATTTGTAAAAAAATATGTAGTTGCCCAAGGAAAACCGTCTAGTCCATCTCCTATAGGGATATGGAGGATCGCCAATAAAGCGAGAAATTGGGGGCCAGAATTTGGATCTCGTTGGATGGGGCTAAATGTGCCATGGGGACTATATGGAATTCATGGAACTGATAAACCAGGTTCTATAGGTTATAGGGCATCAGCAGGTTGTTTTCGGATGCATAATAATGATGTGGAAGAGCTGTATGATATAGTCCCCAATGGCACTATAGTTATAGTGGATGGAGGGCAATTTGGCAATCTTGGAAGTGGATTAGAAATATTGGAGCCTGGCGCTAGACAATCCCATGTTATCGAGGTACAAAAACGGCTCAAAAATTTAGGTTATTATGACAATGCTATAGATGGGATATATGGCGAAGGTATGAAGAGAGCAATTATAAATTTTAAGATGGACAATGGACTTCCTATAAGCCATACGATAGATATGGAAACATATGAAGCTTTAGGAATAATCCTCTTTGAATAAAAATAGAGAAGGATTTTATGAAACAACATAGAATTATATTTATAAAGGTATTTTAGCGAGTAACTAAAGATTGGAGGAGGCTCATGAAAATAAGTTTTTCGACTTTAGGTTGCCCAGAATGGTCATGGCAGGAGATTATCGTTGCTGCCAAGGACTTAGGTTATGATGGAATAGAATTAAGAGGCATTGCAAGTGAGATGTATGTGCCTAGAGCCCATCCATTTACACCGCAAAACATTGAACATACAAAAAAACTTCTTACAGAAAAAGGTCTTGAAATATCATGTGTTACTTCTTCTTGTTATCTATATGAGGAAAATACAGAAAAATATTTAAGAGAAGGGAAGGAATATATAGATATTGCTCAAAAATTAGATTCACCATATATAAGGGTATTAGGTGATAGAGAGCCATATCCTGGAGAGCATATAGCACATGATAGAGTTAAAGCTATGCTTGATGAGCTGGGGGAGTATGGAGTAGATAAGGGTGTTATGGTTTTAATTGAAACCAATGGCGTCTATGCGGACTCTAAGGTACTCCTTAAGCTTATGCAGAGTTTAGACAGTAATAACGTAGGTGTATTATGGGATATCCATCATCCATATAGGTATATTGGTGAGAAAGTGGAAGATACATATAATAGACTTAAAAAATATATACGATATGTTCATGTAAAAGATTCAATTGAAAAGGATGGAAAAGTGATATATTGTCTATTAGGACAAGGTGATGTACCAGTCAAAGAGGCAATTTCAATATTAAAGAATAATGCATATGAAGGATATATATCATTGGAATGGGTTAGAAGATGGTATTATGAACTTGAAGATCCAGGAATAGCATTTCCTCATTTCATACATACAATAAAAAGGATTATATCTGAAGTGTAAGTGCATATAGTGGCTTATTTCGTTTTAGCTTAATTGATCTATTTATATCTTTAAAAATTAAGGAGATGGATTTGCTATGTTATTGAAACAAGATGATATAGTAGTATTTCAAGGAGATAGTGTTACCGATGTAGGTCGTATCTATGATGAGAAAGATGATCTGGGTAAAGGATATCCACTACTTATAAGTAGCTTATTTGCTGCTTTATATCCTACTATGGATGTAAAATTCATAAATAGAGGAATAAGTGGGAATAGAACTGTGGATCTTAGAGAGAGATGGAAAGAGGATTGTATTGATTTAAAACCTACAGTTGTGTCTATTTTAATTGGCATAAATGATTGTTGGCGCCGGTATGATAGCAATGATCCGACAGCGTTAGATGATTTTATAGAAAATTATCGTGCTATATTAGACAGAACTAGAGATGAGTTGGATGCAAGGATAATATTATGCGAACCATTTGTTCTTCCAACACCACCTGACAGACGTAGATGGAGAGAGGATTTAGATCCCAAAATACAAGCAGTCAGGGATTTAGCTAGAGAATATAATGCGCTTTTAATACCCCTAGATGGAATATTTGCCCAAGCATCTACATATAGGGAACCAGAGAT